>ERZ777003.28-NODE-28-length-250172-cov-48.709704_pt1 | contig 250172 bp, 243 predicted proteins | sample MGYA00374956_ERZ777003 | MGnify/ENA primary metagenome ERZ777003 (study PRJEB29302, sample SAMN06268252) | bioreactor metagenome | isolation source: Joint BioEnergy Institute, California, USA | place: USA:Joint BioEnergy Institute, California, USA | collected... | reverse complement strand
TTTGGCTACGACGAAGTCGTAGCGGGATGCCGGGGCTACGACGAAGTCGTAGCGGGATGCCGGGGCTACGACGAAGTCGTAGCGGAATGCTCCTACCCCGACGTTGTCACGGCGCTCAGATCGGCGTGATGTAGTCGATCAGCCACTTGCCGTCGACCTTCTCGTAGTCGACGCGCAGCCGGCTGCCGTCGTACACCGACTCCTTGGACTTGTCGGTCACGGTGCGGTTCATGTACACCATCACCGACCCGCGGGTGCGGTGCGCGTCGAGCACGCCGGCCCCCACCACGTGCGCCTGCGAGACCACCTCGCGCTCCCGGGCCTGCGGGATGATGTCGCGGGTCGCGCGCTCCTTGAACTCCGCCCGGTACTCCGGGGTGAGCAGGTTGTAGGCCTCGGTGAGGTTGCGTTCGACGGTCTGGTAGTCGTAGGTGAACACCGTCGGGATCTGCTCGGTGGCCAGCGCGGCGAGCTGTTCGCGGGTCAGCTGCTCGGCGCGCAGCTCCACCCGGTTCCAGTACAGCCCGCCGGCCACCGCACCGAGCGCGACGAACCCGACCGCGGCCAGCACCGCCAGCGCCGAAAGCGCCCGCCGTGCGCGCTCACTCATCAGTTGCCCCCGTCGGGGTACTTCAGGTCGTAGCCGGTCATGTTCCCGTCCTCGTCCTCGGCGACGATGACCCGCATCCGGTACGGCTGCGACGGCTTGTTCACCCCCTCCATGTCGGTGACGGTCACCCGCACCGACACCAGCACCGCGGCCCGGCGTCCCTCCGGGTCGTAGCTCTCCAGCGCCGCGCCGTTGACCACCGCCTCGGAGGAGGCGTTGGTGTCGCGGAACATCGCCTTGAGATTCTCGGTGTTGTTGTTGTGGCTCAACATGTCCCGCAGCGGACCGCTGGTGGACTCGTAGAACCGGTCGACGCTCTCCTCGACCGTGTCCTGGGTGAAGCTGAACATGTTGACCACCAGCTGCGCGGCGGTGTCGACGTAGCGCTGCTTGTGGTCGAGGTCGGCCTGGACCCGGTGCTGCTGCACGGTCATCACCGCGACCGCGGTGCCGAGCAGCCCCAGCGCGAGCACCGCGGCGACCGCGGACACCAGCACCACCATCCGGCGGTTGGGCGCGCGCCGCGGCGGCGGGCCCAGCGGGCCGGGGCCCGGACCGCGCACCGCGGCCGGCCACTCCGGCCGGGCCGCCCGGGGTGCCGGAGCCGCGGGGACGACCACCTCCGCGGCGGTCGCGCCGGCCGGGCCGGCGGGGCGGTGCGCCCGGCGGCGACGGCGGGCCGCGCCGGAGCTGGTGGCGGTCCCGTGATCGGTTCCCGTGTCGGTATCGCTCATCAGATCTGTCTCGGATCGAGCATCAGGTCGACCCACGTCTCGGCGGGCCGCAGCTTCTCGGCACCGGGAGCGTACACCCCGACGTTGCCGTCCGGATCGACGAACTTGCCGGTCTGCTGGTCGTACACGGTGACCTGCGGCCCGGCCGCCTGCGGCGGGTTGCCCGGCGGCACCGGCCCGGTGCCCACCGGCGGCGGGGGCGGCGGGATCTCCGCCGGGTACGGCAGCAGCGGGTCCTGCGGCGGGAACGGTGCCGGCGGCAGGTACGGCGTCACCGCGGGCGGCGGGCCGTCCGGCGGCGGCGGGAACGGCTGCCACGGCTGGTGCGGCGCCGGCCCCGGCCCCGGCGGCGGGGCGTCGGGCGGGTAGAAGCCCGGCGCGTACGGGATGCCCGGATCCGGATCGTTCTCCGGCGGGATGTACGGGTAGTGGTTCGGCGGCAGGATGTTGCGGCCGTCGGTCACCGGGGTGCCCACCGGGATGGTCGGCCCGCGCCACGGGTTGGTGCCGAGCGGCTTGTAGCCCTCCGGGTCGCGGCAGAGCTGCACGGTCGGGGCGCGCTTGCCCGGGAACTCCTGGCAGGGGTAGTTGCGCGCGCCGCGCACCACGCTCGGATCGTTATGCGGCACCTTGCAGTACATGTCCAGCGGCAGGTCGCGCAGCGTGGTGTCGGCCGGCGAGCGGATCTCGGTCGGCGGCAGGAAGCCCACCGAGCAGGGCGGCGGATCACCCAGGTCGATCTTGAAGTCAAGCTTGCCGCCCTCGTCCTTGGGCACCCCGTAGGCGACCGTCAGCAGTGCCTGGAACAGCGCCGGGAACACCACCAGCGCATGCTCGATGGACTTGCGGTAGATGACGCCCACCCGGCCGAAGTTGGCCAGGCTGGCCGCCAGCGCCGGGAACGACGGGCGGATCCCGTCGAAGGTCTCCTGCGCGGTCTCGGCGGTGCCGGGGACGGTGGCCAGCACGTTGCGGAACTGCGCGTCGGCACCGCGCAGTTCGGTGGTGAGCCGGGCCAGACCGTCGGCGGCGGCGCGGATGTCGTCCCCGCTGCGGATCTGCGCCTCCAGCAGCGGGGCGGAGCGGTCGATGAGCGCCTCGGTCTGCGGCCAGTTCGCGTTGGCCTCGTCGACCAGCAGCCGCGCCGACTCGACCAGCCGGGCCAGCTCCGGCCCGGAGCCGTTGAACGCCTTGAACGTCTCGGCCAGCAGCTCCTTGAGCCGGCTGTCGGCCAGCGTGGAGACCAACTGGTCGGCCTCGTCGAGCAGGCCGGCGACGTCCTGCCCGACGGCGGTGCGGTCCTTGCCGATCACATCGCCGTTGCGCAGCAGCGCCTGCCCGGCCGAGCCGTCCGGGGGCACCAGGTCGACGTACTGCTCGCCGACCGCCGACATGCTCTGCACGGTGGCCGTCACGTCGGCGGGCACGTGCGCGCTCGAGTTGATCCGCATCCGGGCGGCCACCCCGTCGTCGGTGAGCTCCACCGCCTCCACCCGGCCGACGGTCACGCCGCGGTAGGTGACGTTGGCGTTCTCGTACAGCCCGCCGGCGGCCTCGAACTCGGCCGTCACCCGGATCGCGCCCAGCCCGAGCCGGGCCGGCACGTGCAGGTAGTTGGTCACGATCAGGCTGACCGTCACCACCGTGACCAGGGCGAAGATCAGCAGCTGGATGCGCGTGGTGCGGGTGATCATCTACGGCGCCTCTTCCTGCCCCGACGCGGTGCCCGGCGGGATCTTGAACGGGTCCGCGGCCTGCCCGGACAGATTCGCCATCTGGCCGATCAGCCAGTCCGGCGGGTTCACCACCTCGTGCAGGTGGGCCATGTTCGGGTCGAACGGCGAGGTGGTCAGGATCGACTCGCCGATGCGGCGCATCGTCAGGTCGAACGTGGTGAACACGTTGAGGTAGTCACCGCGCACCGCCCGCCGCAGGTACTTGGTGGTGAACGGGAAGGTCGGCAGCAGGTCGAGGCTGCTGACCAGCTCGCGCCGGTGGTCGTTGAGCTCCTTGACCACCGGGTAGAGGTCCTTCATGTCGGCGGCGAAGTCCTCTTTGGTCTCGGCGAGGATGCGCGCGGCCAGGGTGCCGAACCGCTGCAGCGCGGCGAACGCCTCGACGATGGTGGCGCGGTTGTCGTTGAGCACCTGCAGCGCACCGGGCAGCGAGTCCAGGGTGCGGCCCAGGCTGTCGCGGCCCTCGGCCAGGATCGCGGCGAACCGGTCGATGCCCTGCGCGGCGGCGATGATGTCGTCGGTCTGGGCGTCCAGCGCCCGGGTCAGCTCGGCCAGCCGCGGCACCAGGTCGACGAAGTCCATGCTGCGCCCGGCCACCGCCGCGTACAGCTCGTCGGTGATGTCCTGCAGCGAGCCGAGATTGCCCTTGTTGACCACCATGCCCAGCGAGGACAGCACCTCCTCGGTGGACGGGTAGCGGCCGGCCATCCGGATGTGCGAGCCGTCGCGCAGCTCGCCCTCCGGCGGTTCGCCGACCGGCGGGAGCAGCTCGACGTGCTGCGAACCGAGCAGCGAGGTCTGCGCCACCCGGGCCACCGCGTTGGCCGGCAGCTTGACACCGCCGTCGAGCGACAGCTGCAGGGCGGCGTAGAAGGTGCCGTCCGGCCGCTGCACCGCGTCCACGCCGGACACGCTGCCCACGGTCACGTCGTCGACCATCACCGGCGAGTTCTGCGGCAGCGTGGCCACATCCGGCACCTCGACGGTGACGGTGTAGGAGCCGCGGCCGTGCCCGGCGGTGCCGGGCAGGTTCAGCGAGTTCAGCCCGCCGAACTGGCAGCCGGCCAGGATCGCCGCCCCGGAGCCGATCGCCACCGCGCGGACGCCGACGCGGACGAGACTGCCGCGCAACGCCGTTGTCCTCATCGCCCACCTCCTGCCGGGGTCGCACCCGCCTCGGCCGGCAGCGGGGCCGACTGGCCCGTGCCGTGCTGTGCCGACGAGGCGTCCTTCGTCCCCTCCTGCTCGGGCAGGAACAGTTCGGACAGGTCGGCGTCCGGCGACACCTGCGGCGGGGTCACCCCCGGGTTGGGCTTCCACTGCAGCTGCGGGATCGGGGTACGCGCCTTGGCCTCGGTGGCCGGGGTGTCGTAGATGATCTGGCCCTTGTAGGCGGTGATCGAGTTGATCGGGTGGAACAGCATCGGCGGGTAGTTCATCATGATCCGCCGCAGCACCGGCGCCATCCGCTGGCGGCACAGCTCGGTGCGCTTGTAGTTCTCCGGGGTCGCGCCCACCTCGAACGAGCCGGCGCAGATGAATTGCACCGGGTTGGCGAAGTTCGGCAGCGACAGCAGGCCGGCCATCGACCCCTGCGCCGGGTTGTAGATGTTGTAGAAGTTCGACAGCCCGTTCGGGGTGACGTGCAGCACCTGCTCGATGTCGTCGCTCTGGGCGTGCAGCATCGTCATCAGGTCGGTGAGCTTGGTGACGCTGTCGATCAGCGTGCCGTTGCGCTCGTCGAGGAACTGCCGCACGTCGGTCAGCGCCTGGCCCAGCAGGTCCAGCGAATGGTCCAGGCCCACCGAGCTTTCCGCCAGCACCTGCGACACCGAGGCCAGGTGGTCGGCGAACTGCACCACCTGCTCGTTGCTGTTGGACAGCGCCTCGACGAGCACCTGCAGGTTGCGCACCGTGCCGAACAGGTCGCCGCGCGAGTCGCCGAGCCGGCCGGCCACCGCGGACAGTTCGCGCAGCGCCCGCCGGAACGAGTCGCCGTTGCCGGTGAACGTGTCGGCGGCCTGGTTCACCAGTGCGGTCAACGGGCCCTGCACCCCGTCGGGCTCCGGGCCGAGGTGGCGGGCCAGCTTGGTCAGCTCCTCCTTGACCTGGTCCCACTCCACCGGCACGCCGGTCCGCTCCAGGCCGATGACCGCGCCGTCGCCCAGCGCGTCGCCCTCGGCGTAGGCCGGGGTGAGCTGAACGAACCGGTCCGACACCACGTTCGGGGCGATGATGACCGCCCGGGCGTCGGCGGGCACCCGCACGTCGTCGTCGACCCGCATGGTCACCCGAACCGCCTCGGGCAACGGTTCGACGGACTCGATCCGCCCGACCGGCACCCCGAGCACCCGCACGTCGTCGCCCGGGTACAGGCCCACCGTCGAGGTGAAGTACGCGGTGATGCGGTAGCTGCCGGCGCGCGGGAGCACCAGGGCCACCCCACCGATCAGGGCGGCCGCCAGCACGAGCCCGAGCGTGACCCGGAACCAGTTGCTGCGCAAGGTCTTCGCTTTCGTCATGGCGACTTCGGCCTCAGGATCAGGCGTTCGGAGATGAAGCCGCGCAGGTAGTCGGCCAGGCTGTCGGGCAGCTTGCCGGGCTGGAAGTAGGCATCCAGCAGCACCTCGGCCATCGGCCCGGGCGGCAGACCGTAGAGGTTGATGTGGAAGCCCGGCCCGGAACCGACCACCTCGCCGAGCGTGGTGGCGTAGGCCGGCAGCCGGCGCAGCGCCTCCGAGATGTGCTCACGGCGCTCGAGCAGGTTGTCGAGCACCAGGTTCAGCTTGCGCAGCGCCGGCTCGAACTCGCGGCGGTTGTCGGCGACGAATCCGGACAGCTGTTCGGAGACCTCGTCGATGCCGGCGATGAGCGCCGACAGCGCCGCCCGCCGCTCGTCGAGGGCGGCGAACAGCCGGTTGCCGTCGACGACGAGCCGGTTGACCTGCTCGGCCCGGTCGGCGAGCACCTTGCTCACCGACTGGGCCCGGCCCAGCAGCTCGGCCAGCGCGGCGTCGTTGGCGTTGAGGCTGCGCGACAGCGCGGCGATGCCGTCGAGTGCGCCGCGCAGTTGCGGGGTGGCGTCGCGCAGTGTGTCGGTGAGCACGCCCAGCGCCTGGGTGAACTGCTCCTGGTCCAGTTCGGCGGTCGACGAACCGAGGTCCTGCAGCGCGTTGTTGAGCGTGTACGGCGTGGTGGTCCGCTCCCGCGGGATCGTCGTCACCGCCCCGGCCCCGGCCGGCACCACCGCCAGCGACCGCTCGCCGAGCACCGTGTCGGTGCGGATCGAGGCACGCGACTGGTCGCCGACGCGGATCCCGCGGGAGACGGTGAAGGTGACCTTGGCCGAGGTGCCGGCCAGCGACACCGACTTGACCTCGCCGACCTTGATGCCCGACACGGTCACGTCGTTGCCCGGCGAGATGCCGCCCGCGTCGGCGAAGTACGCATCGTAGTTCTTGCCCTGCGGGAAGAACGGCAGGGTGTTGTAGCCGAACGCCACCAGCACCACGCACGCCACGACGACGATGCCGAAGATGCCGGTGCGCAACGGGTTGCGCTCCGCGGTGGCATCAGCCATCTTCGGAACACCTCCCCTTGGACGGGTCCGGCGGACCGCCGAACGGGATGAGGATGTCGCTGCCCGCCGGTCCGTTGATCTTGATCCGGGTCGAGCAGTAGAAGATGTTGAAGTACGCGCCGTAGGCGCCCAGCGACTGCAGCCGCAGGTAGTTCTCCGCCAGCGGCTCGATGACCCGGTTCACCTCGTCCTTGCGGTCGTCGATCTCGGTGAGCAGCGGCCGCAGGTTCTCCAGCACGCCCTGCACCGGCCGGCGGCCCTTCTGCATCATCTCGGTCAGGTCGCGCTCGGCCGAGGCCAGCGGCTCGATGGCACCGGCGATCGGATCCCGGCCCTCGGCCAGCCCGGTGACCAGCTGCTGCAGCCGTTCCACGCCGGTGTTGAACTCCGCGCTCTTGGCGTCGACGGTGCCCAGCACCGCGTTGAGGTGGTTGATGACGTCGCTGACCACCTGGTAGCGGTCGGCGATGGACTGGGTGAACGAGCCGGTGTTGGAGAGCAACTCCGCCAGCGCCCCGCCCTGGCCCTGCAGCGCCTGGATCACCGCGTTGCTGATCTCGTTGAGCTTGTGGCCGTCGAGGCCCTTGAGCACCGGCCGCAACCCGCCCAGCAGCGCGTCGAGATCCAGTGCGGGCTGGGTGTTCTCCACCGGCAGCGTGCCGCCGTCGGGCAGCTTGCGCAGCTCCCCGGGACCGGAGGTGATCTCCAGGTAGCGGTCGCCGACGAGGTTCTCGTAGCGGATCACCGCCCGGGTGGAGGTGTAGAGCTGGTAGCGCCTGTTGACGTCGAAGGTGACGTCGACGGTGTTGTCGTCCTTGAGCCGCACGCCGCGGACCGTGCCCACCGGCACCCCGGCGATGCGGACGTCGTTGCCCGCCTTGAGCCGTGAGGCGTCGGTGAAGATCGCGTGGTAGGTGTGCCCGGCGGCGAACCGGAACTCGCCGAACACCACCACCAGCCCGGCGGCGACGAGCAGCATCGTCACCGTGAAGACGGTGACGTTGATGAGCGTTCTCCTGTGGTTCACCAGTCGTCACGCTCCGCGAAGGCACCGTTGAACAGGAATTGCAGGGTCGACGGGGCGTCGAGCTGCAGTTCGGTGAACGGCTCGTACGGGATCAGCGCGTTGTCGGTCACCAGGAACGGCGCCTTGTACCACGAGCCGCCACCCTGCTTGCCCGGCATGTCCGGCAGGCCGCGGCAGTTCGGCCCGCCGCTGGCGTTCACGATGGGCAGGCTCTCCGGGTAGGTGTAGGACGGCGAGCCGAGCAGGAAGTTCGACGAGGTGAACAGGCCCGGCCGGGTGCCGCCGATCATCGGGGCGAAGTCCTGGATGGCCTTCTCGATCGCCACCAGCAGGCAGCCGTACTCCGGCGAGTAGTCGGCCAGCACCTTCAGCGGGGCGCGGGCCCGCTGAATGGCGGCGATGTAGTCGTCGGCGCCGTCGGCGAGCGCGTCGTGGCCGGAGTTGGCCAGGCCGGTGGCGGCCAGCAGGCTGGCGTTGAGGTTGCGGGCCTGGTCGGAGATGGTGCGGCTGAGCGTCGGCGCGTTGTCCAGCACGGTCACCAGGTCCGGCGCGGCGTCGCCGTAGATGTTGCCGACCGCGGCGGTCTGGGCCAGCAACGACTGCACCGCGGGCATCTTCGGGTTGAGCCGGCCGGCCAGCTCGTTGGCGCCGGCCAGCGCCGCGCCCAGGTTGTCGCCGTTGCCGCGCAGGCCCTCCGCGACCGCGGTGAGGGTGCCGTTGAGCTCGGTCGGGTCGATCTTGTCCAGCACGTCCATCAGCGTCTGGAACAGCGTGTTGACCTCGAGCTGCACCGCGTCGGCGTGCACGTGCGCGCCGGGCTCCAGGGAGGCCGCCACCGGCCGCTCGGGCGGCAGGAACTCCACCGCCTTGGCGCCGAACACCGTGTTGCCGGCGATGCGCACCGTCGCGTCGGCGGGCACGTAGCGCAGCTGGTCGCGGTTGATGGCCAGCCGCAGCCGGGCCTGGTCGCCGGCGTAGGCGATGTCGGCCACCTTGCCGATCTGGATGCCGCGGTACTTGACCTTCGCACCGCGTTCCATCACCAGACCGGCGCGCGGCGCGGTCACCGTCACCGTCTCGGTCGGCACGAACGCCGCCGTGTAGGACAGGTAGGTGAACACCACGAACGCCGCGATGATCACCGCGAGGACCGCCGCGGCGATCCGCACATGCAGCTTTCTCGACCCGGTATCCGCCATCGCCGCTACCCGGAGAGGTTGAAGTTGCCCGACGCGCCGTAGACGGCCAGGGAGACGAACAGAGTGATGACCACGACCACGACCAGCGAGGTGCGCACGGCCTGCCCGACCGCCACGCCCACGCCGACCGGGCCGCCGGAGGCGTTGTAGCCGTAGTAGGTGTGCACCAGCATCACCGCGATCGACATGACGATCGCCTGCAGGAACGACCACAGCAGGTCGGTCTCCACCAGGAACGTGGTGAAGTAGTGGTCGTACAGGCCGCCGGACTGGCCGTTGATGTAGACGGTGGTGAACCGGGCCGCGAAGAACGCGGCCAGCACGCTCAGCGCGTACAGCGGCACGATGGTGATCAGGCCGGCCACCAGCCGGGTGGACACCAGGTAGCTCACCGAGTGCACGGCCATCGTCTCCACCGCGTCGATCTCCTCGGCCACCCGCATCGCGCCGAGCTGCGCGGTGGTGCCGGCGCCGATGGTGGCGGCCAGCGCGATGCCGGCGATGACCGGGGCGATGATGCGCACGTTGAGGAAGGCCGACAGGAAGCCGGTGAGCGCCTCGATGCCGATGTCGCCGAGCGAGGCGAAGCCCTGCACCGCCACCACGCCGCCGGAGGCCAGCGTCAGGAACGCGGTGACGCCGACGGTGCCGCCGATGATCGCCAGCGCGCCGACGCCCATCGTCATCTCGGCGATGAGCCGGATCGTCTCCTTGCGGTACGTGGTGACCGCGTTGGGGACGTACCGCATCGTCTCGCCGTAGAACAGCGCCTGCTCGCCGAAGTCGTCGACGGCCTTGGGCACGCCGCGGAACGCGCGGCGCAGCCGGAACGTCAGGTCGTAGCTCATCGTCGGCGCCCCATCAACTCTCCAGCACCCGCACCCCGACCGCGGTCATCAGCACGTTGATGACGAACAGGCAGATGAACGCGTAGACGACGGTCTCGTTCACCGCGATGCCCACACCCTTCGGGCCGCCGGAGACGGTCAGCCCGCGGTAGCAGCCGACCAGACCGGCGGCCACCCCGAACAGCATCGCCTTGACCTCGGCCAGCAACAACTCCGGCAGGCCGGTCAGCACGGTCAGGCCGTTGACGAAGGCGCCCGGGTTGACCCCCTGCAGCAGCACCGAGAAGACGTAGCCGCCGATCAGGCCGATGGCGCAGACCAGGCCGTTGAGCAGCAGGGCGACGAAGGTGGAGGCCAGCACCCGGGGCACCACCAGCCGCTGGATCGGATCGATGCCCAGCACCCGCATCGCGTCGATCTCCTCGCGGATGGTGCGCGCCCCGAGGTCCGCGCAGATCGCGGTGGCGCCGGCGCCGGCGACCACCAGCACGGTCACCACCGGGCCGAGCTGGGTGATGGTGCCGAACGCGGTGCCCGCACCGGACAGGTCCGCCGCGCCGATCTCGCGCAGCAGGATGTTCAGCGTGAACGCCACCAGGACGGTGAACGGGATCGACACCAGCAGCGTCGGCACCAGCGAGACACGGGCGATCATCCACGTCTGTTCCAGGAACTCCCGGAACTGGAACGGCCGCCGGAACATCCCGGCGAACGTCTCGACGGACATCTCCACGAACCCGCCCACGGCCCGGGCCGGGACCGCGAGCTGTTCGATCAATCTCGGCTCCGTTCTCTACAGAGGGGGTTGCTGTCGGTCACCATGGCGAACACTATGACGAAAGAGCCTCCGTGCTGCTACCCGAGGGTAACCGACCGCTATGGCGGCGGTTACACGGGAAGGAACACCGTGAGCTGGATCATACTAACTAGAACGCGTTCACCGTGTCAAAGTTCGAACAAAATGCCCTTTTACGCAGGCGAAAGCCGTTTTTTGACAGCAGTGACTGAAACACGTTCTAGCCACTGACCGGCGGCTCGGCGACCGCGCCGCCGTTTCAGCTGTCCAGCACCACCGAGGCCGAGAAACCGCGCTCCGGATCCCGGTCAGCAAAGTATTCCTGCAGCGTCGTGCTGAGCTGGTCGGGCTCCCAGGCCTCCGCCGGCGCGCGGAAGTGCCGCTCCACCGTCGGGGCGTTCATCAACACCACATGCGGACCATAGACGATGAACAGCTGACCGTTCACCCGTTCCGAGGCCGGAGCGGCCAGGAACCGCACCAGCTTCACCACGTGCTCGGGCGACAGCGGGTCGACGGTGCCCTCGGGCAGCTCGGGCGCCTCGCCGAACACCCCGGCGGTCATCGCGGTGCGCGCCCGCGGGGCGATCGCGTTGGCCCGCACCCCGTAGCGCTCCAGGGCCCGGGCGGCGGTCAGCGTGAGCGCGGTGATGCCGGCCTTGGCCGCCCCGTAGTTGGCCTGGCCGACCGGGCCGGACAGGCCCGCCTCCGAGGAGGTGTTGATGATGCGGCCGTACACCTTGCCGTCGGCGGACGCCTTGGCCTTGGCCCGCCAGTAGGCGGCCGCGTTGCGGGTCAGCAGGAAGTGCCCGCGCAGATGCACCGCGATGACGGCGTCCCAGTCCTCGTCGGTGAGGTTGAACAGCATCTTGTCGCGGGTGATGCCGGCGTTGTTGACGACGATGCCCAGCCCGCCGAGCCGGTCGGCGGCGGCGACGAGCTCGTCGGCGGTGGACCGCTCGCTGATGTCACCGGCGACGGCCACCCCCTTGACGCCGGCCGCGGCGATCTCGTCGAGCACATCGGAGCGTTCCAGCGCCGGGGCGATGTCGTTGACCACCACCGACGCACCGGCGCGGGCCAGGCCGATGGCCTCCGCGCGTCCCAGGCCGGCGGCGGCACCGGTCACCACCGCGACCAGACCGGACAGATCGTTGGCGTCTTGACTCATGTCGCTCCTTTGTGCCGGGCGGGCGCCGCCCCTCGGGGGTTGCTTCGGGGCGAGGGGCGGCGTCCGAAACGAATGCCTCTAGTCGATGCGCTTCAGCGCGGCGCGCGGGCAGTCGGCGATCGCCTGCTCGGCGAGGGCCTCCTGGTCGGCCGGAATCGGGTCCTTGGTGACCACGGCGTACTCGTCGTCGTCCAGTTCGAACAGGTCGGGGGCGATCCCCACACAGACCGCATTGCCCTCGCAACGATCGCGGTCAACTTCAACACGCATGGCAACCTCCTGTCGGCGTCGTGTCCGGCCCGGCGGGACCACGGGCCCCACCGGACCCCCCATTGTGTGCGTGCCCCAGGCGCCCGCGCCTGGACCCCAAGACTAGAACGTGTTACAACCCTTTGGGAATCCGGGTCGCACGCCGGGTTCGCTTTCCCCCGAAAAGTAAAGGACGCGACGATGCGGATCGGCTACACCCCGGAACAGGAAGCCCTGCGTGCCGAGCTCCGCGCCTACTTCAAGAAGCTGATGACGCCCGAGCGGGTCGAGGCGCTCAGCTCCTCGGAAGGCGAGTACGGGCGGGGCAACGTCTACCGCGAGACCGTGGCCCAGATGGGCCGCGACGGGTGGCTCGCGCTGGGCTGGCCCAAGGAGTACGGTGGCCAGGCCCGCTCGGCGATGGACCAGCTGATCTTCACCGACGAGGCCGCGATCGCCGGTGCCCCGGTGCCGTTCCTGACCATCAACAGCGTGGCCCCGACGATCATGGCGTTCGGCACCGAGGAGCAGAAGAAGTTCTTCCTGCCGAAGATCGCCGCCGGCGAGGTGCACTTCTCGATCGGCTACTCCGAGCCGGGTGCGGGCACCGACCTGGCCTCGCTGCGCACCACCGCGGTGCGCGACGGTGACGAGTACGTCATCAACGGCCAGAAGATGTGGACCAGCCTGATCCAGTACGCCGACTACGTCTGGCTGGCGGTGCGCACCAACACCGAGGCCAAGAAGCACCGGGGCATCTCGGTGCTGATCGTGCCGACCACCGCCGAGGGCTTCTCCTGGACCCGGGTGCGCACCATGGCCGGGGTGGACACCAGCGCCACCTACTACCAGGACGTGCGGGTGCCGGTGAGCAACCTGGTCGGCGCCGAGAACGACGGCTGGAAGCTGGTCACCAACCAGCTCAACCACGAGCGGGTGGCCCTGGTCAGCGCGCAGCCGCTGTTCCTGGCCCTCGACGGGGTCCGGGAGTGGGCGCAGCACACCAAGGACGCCCGCGGGATGCGGATGATCGACCACGAGTGGGTGCAGCTGAACCTGGCCCGGGTGCACGCCAAGGCCGAGGTGCTCAAGCTCATCAACTGGAAGCTGGCCTCCAGCGCCGAGGGCACCCTCTCCCCCGCCGACGCGTCGGCGGCCAAGGTGTTCGGCACCGAACTGGCCACCGAGGCCTACCGGCTGCTGATGGAGGTGCTCGGCCCGAAGGCCACGCTGCGGCCCGACTCGCCCGGCGCGGTGCTGCGCGGGCGCATCGAGCGGATGCACCGCAGCTGCCTGATCCTCACCTTCGGCGGCGGCACCAACGAGATTCAGCGCGACATCATCGGCATGGTCGCCTTGGGCCTGCCCAGGGTCAATCGGTAAGGAAGACTATGGATTTCACATTGCCCGAAGCGGCCGAGGATCTCGGCGGCCTGGTGCGCACCATCACCGAGGCGGTGTGCACCCCGGAGCGTCAGCGCGAGCTCGACGGCCTGCCGCAGCGGTTCGACGATCAGTTGTGGGGCAAGCTCATCGAGGCCGACGTGCTCTCGGCCGCCGCGCCGGAGGCGCTCGGCGGCGGCGGGTACGGGCTGATCGAGCAGGCGGCGGTGCTCACCGCGCTGGGCCGCCAGCTGGCCGCGGTGCCCTACCTGGAGTCGGTGGTGCTCGGCGCCGGCGCGCTGGCCGCCTTCGCCGGCGAGGCGCTGCGGCGCGAGTGGGGTGCGCCGGCGGTGGCCGGGCAGAAGATCCTCACCGTCGCCCTCGACGGCGACCCCGGCGAGGGCCCGGTGCAGGCCGCGCCGGACGGCTCGGGCCGCCGGCTCACCGGTGCCCGCACCCAGGTGGCCTACGGGCCGCTGGCCGACGCGTTCCTGGTGCCGGCCGAGACCGGCGACGGCACAACGGTTTTCCTGGTCACCAAGGACGACCCGGGGGTGCGGGTGGAGTCCCTGCACACCACCGGGCAGGGCAGCGTGGGCCGGCTCGAGCTGGCCGGCACCGTGGTGGGCGCCGACCGCGTGGTCGGCGGTGCCGAGGTGGCCGACTGGCTGACCACCCGGCGCACCCTGGGGCTGTCGGCCTACGCGCTCGGGGTGCTCGAGCGGGCGCTGGAGCTCACCGCGACCTACGCCCGGGAGCGCGAGCAGTTCGACCGGCCCATCGGCAGCTTCCAGGCGGTGGCGCAGCGGCTGGCCGACGGCTACATCGACGTCACCGGGCTGCGGATGACGCTGACGCAGGCGGTCTGGCGGGTGGCCGAGGACCAGCCCGCCGACGTGGACGTGGCCACCGCGGCGTTCTGGGCCGCCGAGGCCGGGCACCGCGTCGCACACACCACCGTGCACATCCACGGCGGGGTCGGCATCGACATGGACCACCCGGTGCACCGCTACTTCCTGGCGGCCAAGCAGACCGAGTTCGCCCTGGGCAGCGCCACCGGGCAGCTGCTGCGCATCGGGCAGGTGCTGGCCGACAATCCCGTCTGAGCCGTGCCGACCGTCACCGCGCTGCTGGCCCCACTGGCCGAGGTGACCGACCGCGGCGTGCACTCCGAGGACGGGTTCACCTCCTGGCAGGAGCATTTCGCCGACGCCGCGGCGGTGGCCGCGGCGCTGGAGGCCCGGCTCGACCCCGGCCGGCCCCGCCACGTCGGGGTGCTGCTGGGCAACACCCCGTTCTTCTGCTCGGTGCTCGTCGCCGCGGCGATGACCGGCATCGTGCCGGTGGGCCTCAACCCCACCCGGCGCGGGACGGCGCTGGCGCGGGACGTCGAGCGCAGCGACTGCCAGTTGGTGCTCACCGACGACCCGGCCGTGCTACCGGAGGGGCTGCCGTTCGTCGACGTCGGGTCGGCGGACTGGGCGCGGGAGCTCGCCGGGCACCGCGGTGCGCCGGTGCGGTTCCGCGACGCCGCACCGGACGACCTGTTCATGCTCATCTTCACCTCGGGCACCAGCGGTGACCCGAAGGCGGTGCGGGTGACCCACGACAAGGTGGCCCACCCGGGCCGGATGCTGGCCGAGCGGTTCGGCCTGGGCCCGGCCGACGTCTGCTACCTGTCCATGCCGCTGTTCCACTCCAACGCGGTGATGGCGGGCTGGGCGCCGGCGGTGGCCGCCGGGGCGTCGATCGCGCTGCGGCGGAAGTTCTCGGCGTCGCAGTTCATCCCGGACGTGCGCCGCTACGGCGCCACCTACGCCAACTACGTCGGCAAGCCGCTGTCGTACGTGCTGGCCACCCCGGAGCGCCCCGACGACGCCGACAACCCGCTGCGGATCCTGTACGGCAACGAGGGTGCCCCGCGCGACATCGAACGGTTCGCCCGGCGGTTCGGGGTGACGGTGGTCGACGGGTTCGGCTCCACCGAGGGCGGGGTGTCGATCGCCCGCACCCCGGACACCCCGCCGGGCGCGCTGGGCCCGCTGACCGAGGAACTGGCCGTCGTCGACGTCGACACCGGCGAGCCGTGCCCGCCCGGGAAGATCGGCGAGATCGTGAATCCCAAGGGCCGCGGCTGGTTCCGCGGCTACTACAACGACCCGGAGGCCGAGGCGCAGCGGATGGCCGGCGGTGTCTACCACAGCGGGGACCTCGGCTACACCGACGAGCGGGGCTACGTCTACTTCGCCGGCCGGCTCGGCGACTGGCTGCGGGTCGACGGCGAGAACCTCGGCACCGCGCCCATCGAGCGGGTCCTGTTGCGCCACCCCGACGTCGTCGAGGCGGCGGTCTACGGCATCCCGGCGCCGGATGTGGGCGACCAGGTGATGGCCGCGCTGGTGCTGGTCGACGGGGCGGAGTTCGATGTCGCGGCGTTCCGCGAGTTCCTTTCCGCCCAGGACGATCTCGGTCCCAAGCAGTGGCCGTCGTACGTGCGGGTGGCCCGCAGCCTGCCCCGCACCGAGACGTTCAAGGTGCTCAAGCGGGTGCTGCAGGCCGAGGGCCTGGACTGCCCCGACCCGGTCCACCGGGTCTGACGCCCGGAGCCGCCCAAAGGCACAAACGGGCGGAAAAGTGCGAGAAGGATCCGCCATTTCGTCGATCTCGGCGGCGGACAGGAAGGACATCAGATGCGCATTGCGGTCACCGGCGGCACCGGTTACGTGGGCACCCACACCGTGCGGGCGTTCCTGGCGGCCGGCCACCAGGTGCGGCTGCTGATCACCGACTCCCCCACCGACGCCGAGATCGCCGAGCGGCTCGCCGAGCACGGCGAGGTGGAGACGCTGCGCGGCGACGTGCGTGACGAGGGCACCGTCGCCGACCTGCTCGACGGCGCCGACGCGGTCTGGCACGCCGCCGGGGTGGTCGGCACCGACTACCGGCGCACCCGGCTGATGTGGGAGATCAACGCCTACGCCACCGAGCAGCTGCTGCGCCGGGCGGTGACGGCGGGCCTGGACCCGGTGGTCTCGGTGAGCAGCTACGCGGCACTGTTCCCGCCGCCGAACGGCGTCATCGGCCCGGACACCCCGCCCGCGCCCGGGCGCAGCCCGTACGCCAAGACCAAGGCCTACGCCGACGGGGTGGCCCGCAAGCTGCAGGCCGAGGGCGCCCCGGTGGTGGTCACCTACCCGTCCAGCGTGGTGGGCCGGCCCTTCCTGTCCGCCCCCGGCGTCACCGAGCAGGGCTGGGCGCCGATGGTGCGCCGGCGGGTCGCCCCGCGGATGGACGGCGGCATGCAGATGATCGACGTGCGCGACGTCGCCGAGGTGCACGCCCGGCTGATGGTGCCGGGCCGCGGGCCGAAGCGCTACATCTGCGGCGGCGAACTGCTGACCTTCAACCAGATGATCGACGCGCTGGAAGCCGGTCTGGGGCAGCCGATCCGGCGCATCCCGCTGCCGCAGGCCGCGTTCCGCGCGGTGGGCCGGATCGCCGACCTGGTGGCGCCGGTGCTGCCGCTCGGCGACGGGCTCAGCTACGAGGCGGCGGTCATGCTCACCGCGGCCACCCCGACCGACGACTCGCAGACCCGCGCCGAACTCGGCATCGCCTGGCGGGACCCGGTGCAGGCGATCAAGGAGTCGTTCGCCTGACCCGGTTCACCGCTGCTCGGCCGGTGCCGGCTCGTGGCGGCGGCCGACGTGCGACTCGGCCCGCATCCGCGCCACCATGTGCGGGTAGTGCAGCTCGAACGCCGGCCGCTCGGAGCGGATCCGCGGCAGCTCGGTGAAGTTGTGCCGCGGCGGCGGGCAGGAGGTCGCCCACTCCAGCGAGTTGCCGTAGCCCCACGGATCGTCGACGGTCACCGGCTCGCCGTAGCGCCAGCTCTTGAAGACGTTCCAGGTGAACGGCAGCACCGAGATACCCAGGATGAACGCCCCGACCGTGGCCACCACGTTCAGTTCGGTGAACCCGTCCGACGGCAGGTAGTCGGCGTAGCGGCGCGGCATGCCCTCGTCGCCCAGCCAGTGCTGCACCAGGAACGTGGTGTGGAAGCCGATCAGCGTCAACCAGAAATGCCACTTGCCCAGCCGCTCGTCGAGCATCCGGCCGGTCATCTTCGGGAACCAGAAGTACACCCCGGCGTAGGTGGCGAACACGATGGTGCCGAACAGCACGTAGTGGAAGTGCGCCACCACGAAGTAGGAGTCGTGCACCTGGAAGTCCAGCGGCGGGCTGGCCAGCAGGATCCCGGTCAGCCCGCCGAGCAGGAAGGTGACCAGGAAGCCGATCGAGAACAGCATCGGCGTCTGGAAGGTCAGCTGCCCCTTCCACATGGTGCCGATCCAGTTGAAGAACTTGATGCCGGTCGGCACGGCGATGAGGAAGGTCATGAAGGAGAAGAACGGCAGCAGCACCGCGCCGGTGGCGTACATGTGGTGCGCCCACACCGCGACCGACAGCGCCGCGATGCCGATGGTGGCGTAGATCAGCGTGGTGTAGCCGAAGATCGGCTTGCGGCTGAACACCGGGAAGATCTCGCTGACGATGCCGAAGAACGGCAGCGCGATGATGTACACCTCGGGGTGGCCGAAGAACCAGAACAGGTGCTGGTAGAGGATCACCCCGCCGTTGCCCGGGTCGTAGATGTGGGCGCCCAGCTTACGGTCGGCGGCCAGCGCGAACAGCGCCGCGGTCAGCAGCGGGAAGGCGATGAGCACCAGGATCGAGGTCACCAGGATGTTCCAGGTGAACACCGGCATCCGGAACATGGTCATGCCCGGGGCGCGCATGCACACCACGGTGGTGATCATGTTGACCGCGCCGAGGATGGTGCCCAGACCCGACACACCCAGGCCGAACACCCACAGGTCGGCGCCGACGCTCGGCGAGTGGACGGCGCTCGACAGCGGGGTGTAGGCGGTCCAGCCGAAGTCCGCCGGCCCGCCCGGGGTGATGAAGCCGGACATGGTGATCAGCGCGCCGAACAGGAACAGCCAGTAGCTGAAGGCGTTCAGTCGCGGGAAGGCCACGTCGGGGGCGCCGATCTGCAGCGGCAGCACCAGGTTGGCGAAGCCGAACACGACCGGGGTCGCGTAGAACAGCAGCATCACCGTGCCGTGCATGGTGAACAGCTGGTTGTACTGCTCGGTGGACAGGAACTGCAGTCCCGGCGCGGTGAGCTCGGCCCGCATCAGCAGCGCCATCAGGCCGCCGACGAAGAAGAACACGAAGCAGGTGACCACGTACATGATCCCGATCAGCTTGTGATCGGTCGTCGTGATCAGCCGGTAGATCAGGTTGCCCCGCGGCCCGAGACGGGCCGGGAACGGCCGCCGGACCTCGAGCTGTTCGATTTTCGCCGGTGCGTCTGCGGTCATGCCGCACCCCCCAAGTCAGGTCGGCTTGCCTCGATGGTAGGCCTCAGCCGCCACCGACGGGAGGGGTTACCGGCGAATTCCGGCTCGAGAACCGCCGCGGCCGTCCCGGACCGGACGGGTTCAGCGGTCCCGGATGTCGTCGAGCCGGCGGGTGGCCGTCTCGAACTCGGCGACCAGGTCGGCGATGATGTCGGCGACCGGGCGGATCTCGTTCATCCGGCCGACGATCTGCCCGACCGGCATGGACACCGTGTCGGGGTTGTCCGACTCGTTCATCCGCTGGTGTGCCTCGCTGACCAGGATGTTCTGCAGCGGCATCGGCAGCGGCTCCGGCGCGCCCGGGGCGTCCCAGGCGTCGGTCCACTTGGTCTTGAGCAGCCGGGCCGGCTTGCCGGTGTAGATCCGGCGGCGCACGGTGTCGGCCGAGGTGGCGCGCAGCAGCGCCTCCTGGATGGTGGAGATGCCGCTGGGCTTGCGGTGGCCGAGGTGGTACTCGGCGGAGGTGAGGAACAGCGAGCCCATCCACACGCCCTGGGCGCCCAGCGCGAGCGCCGCGGCGACCTGGCGGCCGGTGCCGATGCCGCCGGCGGCGAGCACGGGCACCTGATCGCCGACGGCGTCGACGATCTCCGGCCACAGCACCACCGAGCCGATCTCACCGGTGTGCCCGCCGGCCTCGTGCCCCTGCGCGACGACGATGTCGACCCCGTTGTCGACATGGCGCTGGGCGTGCTTGGCGCTGCCGGCCAGTGCGGCCACCGGCACCCCGGCCTTGTGCACCTGCTCGATGACGTCGACCGGCGGGGAGCCGAGCGCGTTGGCGATCAGCTTGATCGGGTGGCCGAGCGCGACCTCGACGTGGCTGCGGGCCACCGAGTGCAGCCACCCCAGCACACCCTCGTTGCGCTCCTTGTCCTCCGACAGCGGCGGAACCCCGAGGTCGGCCAGGGTCTTCTCGACGAAGTCCCGGTGGCCCTGCGGGATGAGCTTGGCGATGTCGACCGCGGTGCCCTCCTGCGGCACCTTGGCGGGCATCACCACGTCGACCCCGTAGGGCTTGCCGTCGGTGTTCTCGTCCATCCAGGTCAGGACCTGGTCGAGGTCCTCTGGGTCGTTGAACCGCACGCACCCGAGCACCCCGAACCCGCCGACCCGGCTGACCGCGGCGGCCACCCGTTCCGAGGGGGTGAAGACGAAGATCGGGTACTCGATACCGAAGCGGTCACACAGATCGGTACGCATCAGGCCTTGGCTCCCACATGGTTGGCGTGCACCTCGTCGGCCGGACGCGACTCGGTGACCTCTTTGGCCCACCGGTAGTCGGGCTTACCGGCGGGGGTGCGGCCGATCTCGTCGACCCACCAGATCTTGCGCGGCACCTTGTACCCGGCGATCTCCTTGCGCACGAACGCGTCGAGTTCGGCCAGGGTCGGGTTGGTGCCGGGACGGCGCTGCACGACGGCGGCCACCAGCTGGCCGAACCGTTCGTCGGGCACCCCGACCACCAGGGCGTCGAAGACGTCCGGGTGGGCCTTGAGCGCGCCCTCGACCTCCTCGGGGTAGATCTTCTCCCCGCCGGAGTTGATCGACTGCGAGCCGCGGCCCAGCATCGTCACGGTGCCGTCGGCCTCGACGGTGGCCCAGTCGCCGGGGATCGCGTAGCGCACCCCGTTGATGACCTTGAACGTCTCGGCCGTCTTCTTCTCGTCCTTGTAGTAGCCCAGCGGGATGTGGCCGCGCTTGGCGATCATGCCGCGCACGCCCGAGCCCGGCTGGACCTCGTTGCCGTTCTCGTCGAGCACCACGACGTTCTTGTCGATGGTCACGCGCGGGCCGCCGGTGTTGGCCTGCCCCTTGGCGACGACGCTGGTGCCGCCGAAGCCGGTCTCCGACGAGCCGATGGAGTCGGTGATGATGCGGTTCGGCAGCAGCTCGAGCAGCTGCTCCTTGAGTGCCGGCGAGAACAGCGCGGCGGTGCTGGCCAGCAGGAACAGGTTCGACAGGTCGTAGTTCGCGCCGGGCGCGGTGAGCGCGTCCAGCAGCGGCCGGGCCATCGCGTCACCGGTGAAGAACAGCAGGTTGACCTTGTGCTTCTCGCAGGTGGCCCACACCTGCTCCGGCTCGAACTCCGGCGCCAGCACGACGGTGTCACCGCCGATGAGCGCCTGCCAGGTCGCCGACTGGGTGGCGCCGTGGATCATCGGCGGGATCGGGTAGCGCACCATCGGCGTCTTCTCGACGGCCTGCCGGGCGTGGTCGTACTCGTCCTTGACGTACTCGCCGGTGGCGAAGTCGATGCCACCGAACAGCACCCGGTAGATGTCCTCGTGGCGCCACATCACGCCCTTCGGGAAACCGGTGGTGCCGCCGGTGTAGAGCAGATAGATGTCGTCGGCGCTGCGCGGCGCGAAATCCCGCTCCGGCGAGGCGCTCGCGAGGGCGGTCTCGAACTCCACCCCGCCGTAGCGCTGGAAGTCGGCGTCGCTGCCGTCCTCGACCACCAGGATGGTCTTCAGCAGCGGCGTCTCCGGCAGCACGTTGGCCACCCGGTCGCTGTACTGGCGCTCGTGCACCAGGGCGACCATGTCGGAGTTCTCGAACAGGTACTTCAGTTCGCTCTCGACGTAGCGGAAGTTGACGTTGACCGCGATCGCGCCGGCCTTCACGACACCGAGCATCGCGATGACGATCTCGATGCGGTTGCGGCAGTACAACCCGACCTTGTCGTCCTTCTTGACGCCCTGGTCGAGCAGGTAGTGCGCGAAACGGTTGGCTTTTTCCTCGAGTTGGCCGTACGTCAACTGCTCGTCGCCACAGATCAGGGCAACGCGGTCGGGCACGGCGTCGATGGCATGCTCGGCGAGATCGGCGATGTTCAGGGCCACAGACCCAAATTAGAACGTGTTACATTTCTTGACAAGTTCCCGGTGGATGCAGGAAGGCAGGAACGCGTGAGCGAATCCGGATCGCAGCCGCACGCCCTCATCGAGCAGCGCGGACATACCCTGATCCTGACGCTGAACCGACCCGAGGCCCGCAACGCGCTGTCCAGCGAGATGCTCTCGATCATGGTCGAGGCCTGGGACCGCGCCGACAACGATCCCGAGATCCGCTCGGTCATCCTGACCGGCGCCGGCGGGTACTTCTGCGCGGGCATGGACCTCAAGGCGGCCAGCGCCAAGCCGCCGGGGGACTCGTTCAAGGACGGCTCCTACGACCCGTCGAAGATCCCCGCGCTGCTCAAGGGCCGGCGGCTGAAGAAGCCGCTGATCGCCGCCGTGGAGGGCCCGGCGATCGCCGGCGGGACCGAGATCCTGCAGGCGACCGACATCCGGATCGCCGGTGAGAGCGCCAAGTTCGGCATCTCCGAGGCGAAGTGGAGCCTGTACCCGATGGGCGGCTCGGCGGTGCGCCTGGTGCGCCAGATCCCCTACACCATCGCCTGCGATCTGCTGCTGACCGGCCGGCACATCACCGCCGCCGAGGCCAAGGAGATTGGGCTGATCGGCTACGTGGTCCCGGACGGCACCGCGCTGGACAAGGCGCTGGAGATCGCCGAGGTGATCAACAACAACGGCCCGCTGGCCGTGCAGGCGATCCTGCGCTCGATCCGCGAGACCGAGGGCCTCCCGGAGGACGAGGCGTTCAAGATCGACACCAAGATCGGCATCGAGGTGTTCGTCTCCGAGGACGCCAAGGAGGGCCCGCGGGCGTTCAAGGAGAAGCGCAAGCCGGAGTTCAAGGGCCGGTAACCCCCAGACCTCTCTCCTCTCTCTCGCACCGAGCGTGAAGCCGCTGCGGCGAATCGACCGGATTCCCGCGGCGGCTTCACGTGCGTTCGGCCCGGGCGTCGTCGAGCATGCGCAGCATGCCGCCGCCCCCCGACCGCAGCGCCGAATGCGAAACGGCTGCGGACAACCGGGCGATTCTCCGCAGCCGTTTCACGTTCGCGCGGGAGCGCGCCGGGAGCGCGTCAGGCGAGCACCGGCCTGGTCGGGGTGAACACCACCGGCATCGCCTCCGGGCCGGAGACGAAGTTGGCCGCCCGCAGCGGCAGCGGGTCGTCGTTGGCCAGCCGCAGGTCCGGCAGCCGCTGCAGCAGCCGCCGCAGCATCAGCGTCAGCTCCAGCCGGGCCAGCTGGTTGCCGAGGCAGAAATGCGTGCCGAAGCCGAAGGCGATGTGGTTGTTCGGATCCCGGTCGATGCGGAAGTTCTCCGGGTCGCCGAACACCCGCTCGTCGAAGTTGGCCGACTCGAACAGCAGCAGCATCTTCTCGCCCTTGCGCAGCTGCGTGCCGTGGAACTCGGTGTCGGCGGTCAGCGTCCGGCACATGTTCTTCACCGGCGAGGTCCAGCGCAGCATCTCCTCGATCGCGCCGGGGACGAGATCGGGGTTGGCGACGAGCCGCTGCCACTGGTCCGGGTGGCGCAGCAGCTGCTCCACCCCGCCGGACAGGGTGTGCCGGGTCGTCTCGTCGCCGCCGATCAGGATGAGCAGCGTCTCGAAGACGATCTCGTCGTCGCTCATGCGCTGCCCGTCGACCTCGGCGTTGATCAGGATGGAGAACAGGTCGTCGGTGGGCTCGGCGCGGCGCTTGCCGATGATGTCCATGGTGTAGGTGGTGTAGCCGGCGAACGCCTCGGTCACCGCCTGCAGCATCGACTCGTCGGCGGTCGCGCTCAGCCCGGTCACCAGGTCGTCGGACCACTTCAGCAACTGGCCGCGGTCCTCCGGCGCCACCCCGAGCATGTCGCCGATGACGGCCATCGGCAGCGGGGCGGCGATGTCGCGGACGAAGTCGCACTCACCGCGCTCGCACACGTTGTCGATGAGGGTGTCGCAGATCCGGGCGATCGACGCCTCCCGGTCGCGCACCCGCTTGCGGGTGAAGCCGTGGTTGACCAGCTTGCGCCGCAGCAGGTGCTCCGGGTCGTCCATGTCGATCATGTACGGGAACGCCGGATGCTCGGGGCGGATGCCGCCGGTGTTGGAGAACAGCTCCGGATTGCGCTCCGCCTCCACGATGGCCTGGTAGGTCGCCGCGGCGGCCAGGCCGTTGCGGTCGCGGAACACCGGCTCGTGCTCGCGCATCCACGCGTATGCCGCACGGGCCGATGGGCTGTCGGCGTAGAACTTGCCGTCGGTCAGGTCGATGTCGGGCCTGGTCGCGGTCACGGCCGCCCCTTTCAGCTCAGGATCTTCGCGTCACCGAACGTCATCTCGACCTGCTCGGCCGAGGTCGTCATCACCGCACGCTTGGGCAGGCCAAGCGCGGCAAGCTCTTTGGCGTACGGGTGATCACCGAGGCGCACGGTGGCACCGCCGGGGCGGTAGCGCACCCCGGTCAGCCGCATCTCGCCGGGCGTCTCGCGCAGCACCCCGTCGAGGAACGAGTAGGTGTTGTGCACCTGCGGCTTTCCGACGAACCGGGACGGAACCGGCAGCCCCGGACGGAATTCCATCCCGACGGCGAACTGCCCGTCCACCGTGAGATCGAAGCCGAACCGGCGGCCCTCGCGAACGGTGAAGTCCGCCATCACCTTCGGGTAGCCCCAGATCTTCCGGCCGGCCTCGAGGGTGAACGACTGGTCCACCGGCAGGTGGTGCACGAACGCCCCGGCCGACTGCAGCGCCCGCAGCCCGCGCGCCTGCGAACCGGGCGGGTTGACCATGACGTTGGTGCCGTACTCGTAGTACGGCCCGAGATCGCCGTCGATGTAGTGCATCAGGATGAGCACGACCATCGCCCGGTTGCGCCCGAACCGACACACCTGCAGTCCGCTGTAGTCGATCATCCGCTGCGCGGCGTCGGCGTCGACGGTGAAGATCGCGGTGTGCTGGGTGGCCCGCCGGATCCGCACCGGCATGGTCAGCACGGTCCCGGCGATGGTGTGCTGCGAGGCTGCCATGGCGCTCACTGTAGAACGCGTTCTAATTCGACGCCAAGGGATTCGCCGATCAGCCCTCCGATTCCGAGATGAGCCGGGCCAGATCCCGGATCTGTTCCACCGAGCGGGCGCCGACCACCATCATCGTCACGCCGGCGGCCTCCCAGCGCTTGATCTGCTCGCGCACGTAGGCCTCGTCGCCGACGATCGCCGCGTCGTCGACGAGTTCGTCCGGGATGGCCTTGGCGGCCTCGTCCTTGCGGCCGCTGCGGAACAGCCGGGTGACATCGTCGACGACCTCGCTGTAGCCCATCCGCCGGTAGACGTCGGCGTGGAAGTTGAGCTCCTCGGCACCCATCCCGCCGATGTAGAGGGCCAAGAACGGCTTGATCATCTCGAACATGGCCGGCCGGTCGTCGGTGACCACGACCTGCGCCGTCGCGCAGATCTCGAAGGTCTCCCGGGTCCGGCGGGCGCCGGGCCGGGAGAACCCCTCGTCGAGCCACTCGTTGTACATGTCGGCCAGCCGCGGCGAGTAGAAGATCGGCAGCCAGCCGTCGCAGATCTCGGCGGCCAGCGCGACGTTCTTCGGACCCTCCGCGCCGAGCAGGATCGGGATGTCGGCGCGCAGCGGGTGGGTGATCGGCTTGAGCGCCTTGCCCAGCCCGGTGGTGCCCTCACCGGTCAACGGCAGCGGGTAGTGCGGACCGGGGCTGGTCACCGGCGCCTCGCGGGCCCACACCTGCCGGATGATGTCGATGTACTCGCGGGTGCGCGCCAGCGGCTTGGGGAAGCGCTGCCCGTACCAGCCCTCGACGACCTGCGGGCCGGACACCCCCAGCCCGAGGATGTGCCGGCCCCCGGAGAGGTGGTCCAGGGTCAGCGAGGCCATCGCGCAGGCGGTCGGGGTGCGCGCCGACAGCTGCACCACCGAGGTGCCCAGCCGCAGCCGCTTGGTCTCCCGGCCCCACCAGGCCAGCGGGGTGAAGGCGTCCGACCCCCAGGCCTCGGCGGTGAACACGGTGTCGAAGCCGGCCTCCTCGGCCGCGGCCACGAGTTCGGCGTGGTTCTCCGGCGGCTTGGCGCCCCAGTAGCCGAGCTGCAGACCCAACTTCATCTCTCGTCACCTTCCCGGACCGAGGGCGGTCCTTGCCACGATTCTTAGAACCTGTTCTACTCGTCTTGTGACAGCCAGCCAAAGCCGCCCGGCCTCGACGGATCATCGTGAGCCGCCACTTTCCGCGCCACTGAAACTGTCCTTCGACTACACCCGTTCGGTCGGCCCCGTGCTCGGTGAGTTCTTCACCGCCCTGCGCGAACGGCGCATCGTCGGCACCCGGGGTTCCGACGGCCGCGTGCACGTGCCGCCGGCCGAATACGACCCGGTCACCTACGAACGGTTGACCGAGATCGTACCGGTGAGCAGCGTCGGCACCGTCGTTTCCTGGACCTGGAACGCCGAGCCGCTGCCCGGTCAGCCGCTGGACCGGCCGTTCGCCTGGGCGCTGATCAAACTCGACGGCGCCGACACCCCGCTGCTGCACGCGGTCGCGGTCGACTCCCCCGACCAGATCGGCACCGGTACCCGGGTGCACGCGCACTGGGTCGACGAACCGGTCGGGGCGATCACCGACATCGCCTACTTCGCCCCCGGCGAACAGGCCGAGCCGGCCGCCGAACCCGGCAGCGACGACCGCGAGCCGGTCAAGATCCTGGTCACCCCGATCGAGCTGGAGATCCAGCACTCGGCCTCGCACCCCGAGAGCGTCTACCTGCGGGCCCTGCAGGAGGGCCGGCTGATCGGGGCGCGCACCGCCGCCCGCGACGGCCGCCCGGCGGGCAAGGTGTACTTCCCGCCGCGCGAGGCGGATCCGGCCACCGGGCTGCCGCTCGACGAGTTCGTCGAGCTCTCCGACAAGGGCACGGTGACGACGTTCGGGATCGTCAACATCCCGTTCGCCGGGCAGCGCATCAAGCCGCCGTACGTCGCGGCCTACGTGCTGCTCGACGGGGCCGACATCCCGTTCCTGCACCTGGTCACCGACTGCGACGCGTCGGAGGTCCGGATGGGCATGCGGGTGCAGGCCGTGTGGCGGCCGCGCGAGGAGTGGGGCCTGGGCATCGACAACATCAGCCACTTCCGCCCCACCGGTGAGCCCGACGCCGACTACGAGACCTACAAGCACCACCTGTGAGGGACTTTTCGTCATGACCGAACGCAACGTCGCGGTGGTGGGCTTCGCGCACGCGCCGCACGTCCGCCGCACCGACGGCACCACCAACGGCGTCGAGATGTTGATGCCGTGCTTCGCCGAACTCTACGAGGAGCTCGGCATCACCCGCACCGACATCGACTTCTGGTGCTCGGGCTCGTCGGATTACCTTGCCGGCCGGGCGTTCTCGTTCATCTCGGCGATCGACTCGATCGGCGCGGTACCGCCGATCAACGAGAGCCACGTGGAGATGGACGGCGCCTGGGCACTGTACGAGGCCTACATCAAGATCCTGACCGGCGAGGTCGACACCGCGCTGGTCTACGGCTTCGGCAAGTCCAGCGCGGGCGTGCTGCGGCGCACCCTGGCGCTGCAGACCGACCCGTACGCGGTCGCCCCGCTGTGGCCGGACTCGATCGCGATCGCCGGGCTGCAGGCCCGGCTCGGCCTGGACGCCGGCAAGTGGACCGCCGAGCAGATGGCGCAGGTGGCGCTGGACGCGATGACCGCCGCCGGCCGCACCGACTCGGTGGAGCCGGCCACCAGCGTCGAGGAGCTGCTGGCCCGGCCGTACTTCGCCGATCCGCTGCGCCGGCACGACATCGCGCCGATCACCGACGGCGCCTCGGCGATCGTGCTCGCCGCCGACGACAAGGCCCGCGAGCTGCGCGAGCGGCCGGCCTGGATCACCGGCATCGAGCACCGCATCGAGACCCCGGCGCTGGGCGCGCGCGATCTGACCACCTCGGCGTCGACGGCCGTCTCCGCCCAGGTCGCCACCGGCGGTGACGCCAAGTCCATCGAGGTGGCCGAGCTGCACGCGCCGTTCTCCCACCAGCAGCTGATCCTCGCCGATGCGATCGGGCTGGGTGAGACCACGCGGATCAACCCGTCCGGCGGCGCGCTGTCGGCCAACCCGATGTTCTCGGCGGGCCTGGAGCGCATCGGCTTCGCCGCCCGGCACATCTTCGACGGCTCCGCACAGCGGGTGCTCGCCCATGCGACGAGCGGGCCTGCGCTGCAACAGAATCTGGTCGCGGTCATGGAGGGGCGCCCATGAGCAAGAAGCTGGCCGCGGTGCTGGGCACCGGGCAGACCAAGTACGTCTCCAAGCGCCAGGACGTCTCGATGCACGGCATGGTGCGCGAGGCCATCGACCGGGCGCTGGCCGACTCCGGCACCACCATGGCCGACATCGAGGCCGTGGTGGTGGGCAAGGCCCCCGACTTCTTCGAGGGCGCGATGATGCCGGAGCTGTTCCTCGCCGACGCGGTGGGGGCGACCGGCAAGCCGCTGATCCGGGTGCACACCGCCGGCTCGGTGGGTGGCTCGACCGCGATCGTGGCCGCCAGCCTGGTGCAGTCCGGCAAGTACCGCCGGGTGCTGACCATGGCCTGGGAGAAGCAGTCCGAGTCCAACGCCATGTGGGCACTGAGCATCCCGGTGCCGTTCACCAAGCCGGTGGGCGCGGGCGCGGGCGGCTACTTCGCCCCGCACGTGCGGGCCTACATCCGCCGTTCCGGCGCGCCGACCCACATCGGCGCGATGGTGGCGGTCAAGGACCGGCTCAACGGCGCCAAGAACCCGCTGGCGCACCTGCAGCAGCCCGACATCACCCTGGAGAAGGTGCTCAGCTCGCAGATGCTGTGGGACCCGATCCGGTTCGACGAGACCTGCCCGTCCTCCGACGGCGCCTGCGCCATGGTGATCGGCGACGAGCAGATCGCCGACGCCCGGGTGGCCGAGGGGCATCCGGTGGCCTGGATCCACGCCACCTCGCTGCGCACCGAGCCGCTGGCCTACGCCGGCCGCGACCAGGTCAACCCGCAGGCCGGCCGGGAGTGCGCCAAGGCGCTGTGGCAGGCGGCCGGGATCAAGAGCCCGATCGACGAGATCGACGTGGCCGAGGTGTACGTGCCGTTCTCCTGGTTCGAGCCGATGTGGCTGGAGAACCTCGGCTTCGCGCCCGAGGGCGAGGGCTGGAAGCTGACCGAGGCCGGGGAGACCGCGATCGGCGGCAAGATCCCGTTCAACCCGTCCGGCGGCGTGCTGTCGAGCAACCCGATCGGCGCCTCCGGGATGATCCGGTTCGCCGAATCGGCCATCCAGGTGATGGGCAAGGCCGGGGCGCACCAGGTGCCGGGCGCGCGCAAGGCGCTCGGGCACGCCTACGGCGGCGGCTCGCAGTACTTCTCCATGTGGGTGGTCGGGGCCGACAAGCCCGCTCGCGACTGACCCATCCGGAACCGACCCGGCGGCGCGTCGATGGACTCCATCGGCGCGCCGCCGCACTTTCAACCGAACGACGAAGGGAAGCGGTGACCATGACCGAACAGACCGAACAGACCGAACAGATCGACCACCCCGCCCACCTGGCCGGCAAGCGCTCCCGGGAGGCGGTGATGGCCCGCGACAAGCAGGCCTGGCTGGCGGTGTTCGCCGACGACGCTATCGTCGAGGACCCGATCGGCCCGTCGGCCTTCGACCCGGAGGGCAAGGGCCACCGGGGCAAGGACGAGATCTCGCGGTTCTGGGACAACGTGATCGCCCCGACCGACCGGATCGAGTTCCGGTTCGAGCGCAGCTACCGGTGCGGCAACGAGGAGGCCAACGTCGGCTGCATCGTGACCACGATGGCCGGCCACGAGATCACCGCCGAGGGGGTGTTCACCTACCGGGTGGACGACGAGGGCCGGCTGGTGGCGCTGCGCGCCTACTGGGAGATGGACAAGGCGGCGGCCACCATGCGCCCGGTGCAATCCTGACCAAACACCGGTTCACATCGGCACCGCGGTGGGTATGCCGCAGGTCACGCGGGCCTTCATTGCCATAACCCGCCTAAAAACTGTAACGTGTTCTAGTTAGAAGCGAAGGGTTTGGAGGCGCGACGTGACTACGGACACCACCGGCGGCATCCGCGAGATCGACACCGGTACCCTGCCGGACCGCTATGCCCGGGGCTGGCACTGCCTGGGCCCGGTGCAGAACTTCCTGGACGGCAAACCGCATGGTATCCATGCGTTCGGCACCAAATTGGTGGTGTTCGCCGACTCCAAGGGCGAGCTCAAGGTGCTCGACGCGTACTGCCGGCACCTCGGCGGCGACCTGTCGCAGGGCACCATCAAGGGCGACGAGGTGGCCTGCCCGTTCCACGACTGGCGCTGGGGCGGCGACGGCAAGTGCAAGCTGGTGCCGTACGCCAAGCGCGCCCCGCGCCTGGCCCGCACCCGGTCCTGGCACACCGATGTGCGCGGTGGGCTGCTGTTCGTCTGGCACGACCACGAGGGCAACCCGCCGCAGCCGGAGGTGCGCATCCCGGACATCCCGGAGGCCTACAGCGACGAGTGGACCGACTGGCGGTGGAACTCGCTGCTGATCGAGGGCAGCAACTGCCGCGAGATCATCGACAACATCGTCGACATGGCCCACTTCTTCTACATCCACTTCGGGCGGCCGACGTACTTCAAGAACGTCTTCGAGGGCCACATCGCCTCGCAGTACCTGCACAACGTGGGCCGGCCGGACGTCGAGGGCCTCGGCGGCCACTACAGCGAGTCCCGGCTGGAGTCGGAGGCCTCCTACTTCGGGCCGTCGTTCATGATCAACTGGCTGCACAACACCTACGGCGACTACAAGTCCGAGTCGATCCTGATCAACTGCCACTACCCGGTCACCCAGGACTCGTTCGTGCTGCAGTGGGGCGTCATCGTGCAGAAGCCCAAGGGCCTCGACGAGGAGATGACCAACAAGCTCGCCGACATCTTCACCGAGGGCGTCAGCAAGGGCTTCCTGCAGGACGTCGAGGTCTGGAAGTACAAGACCCGGATCGAGAACCCGCTGCTGGTCGAGGAGGACGGCGCGGTCTACCAGCTGCGCCGCTGGTACCAGCAGTTCTACGTCGACGTCGCCGACATCACCCCGGACATGACCGCCCGGTTCGAGATCGAGGTGGACACCACCGCTGCCAACGAGTACTGGCAGAAGGAGATCCAGGAGAACCTGCAGCGTCAGGCCGAGGAGAAGGAAAAGGCAGAGCAGCAGGCATGACCTCCGGCAGCGGACGCGAGGCACCGGACGTCGAACGGATCGCCCGGTCCATGCTGCAGTTCCAGGGCCCGGACGAGGCTCATCACGGGGAGGCCCAGCACGGGGACGCCCACCACGATGAGCACCGTCCGGGCCCGGACGCACCCGGCGGACGGCCGCACTGGATCAAGGCCCCGCAGCTGACCGGGGAGCGCGCCGCCGCCCTGGCCGAGGCCACCCGCCGCGACCGGGAGCGCTACCTGCGCTCCGGGCTGGTGCCGGTGGACTGCCGGTTCTGCCACGTCTCGGTGCTGGTCAAGAAGCTCGGCCCGGGACACACCATGGTGCAGTGGGACCCGACGTCGACCGCCCGCTGCGCCCACTTCGCCGAGATCCGGGCCGCCGGCGGCAACCCGGCCCGGGAGCGCGGCTGCCCGCGGCTGGCCGACAGCATCCGGCACGCCATCGCCGAGGGCTGCCTGGAGGAGTTCTCCAGCGCCCCGGCACCCGGGGACGGGGAGCCCGACAACTGGGGCCCCGACGACCGCGAGCCGGCCGTCGGGGCCTGAGCCCCGGGTCCGCTACAGCCCGGCGAACCGCTCCCGCACCTGCTCGGCGGTCAGGCCGTAGTCGGCCAGCGAGTAGGTGTGCTTCGGGGCGCGCGGGCCCTGCCGGCTCTCGGCGTGCATCCGCTCCATCGCGGCCCGGGCCTCGTCGGTGAGCTCGAGGCCGAAGTGGCGGTAGATCCCGGCGACGGTGCCGATCGGGTCGTCGACGAAGTCCTGGTAGTCCACGTCGCAGAACTGCGCCGGGTCGTACTTGGGCCGGGCCGCCTTGAACTTGGCCAGCCCGCGGGTCCAGGTGTCCAGGGCGTCCTCGCCGATCTGGGCACCGACGAACGTGGTGGACCAGCCGGCCGTGGTGTGCTGCGACAGCGAGCACATCGACGCCAGGATGGTCTCGGCCGGCCGGTGGCAGACCACCACCAGCGCGTCCGGGTACACCGCCATCAGCGCGTCCAGCGCGAACAGGTGGCTGGGGTTCTTGAGCACCCAGCGCTTCTCTGGGTCGTTCAGCCCGATCAGCTGCAGGTTCTTCTTGTGCCGCTGATACGACTTGGTCCAGTCCTGCCGGTCCAGCCAGTGGGCGTAGCCCGGGATGTGCGCCAGCGTCTCGTAGGACACCGAGTGCACCGACTGACGCAGCAGCTGCCAGCACTCCTCCACCTCGCCGGCGGTCATGTAGTGCAGGCCCATGTACTCGGGGTTCTCGTTGTGGTGCTGGGCGTACTGCGCCTCGAGCCGGGTGTAGAGCGGGTTGTCGGCCCAGGTCTCCCGCGGCGGGCGGGGCTGCGGGAACTCGGCCAGCCACAGCTCCAGGCCCTGGTTGGCCGGATCGGCCGACAGCAGCCGGTGCAGCGCGGTGGTGCCGGTGCGGGGCAGACCGGTGACGAAGATGGGTCGCTCGATGACCACGTCGGCGTGCTGCGGGTACTGCTTGAACGCCGCCTCGCTGACCAGCCGGGCCACCAGCGCGTTGCGCAGGAAGAACCGCGACATCTTGCTGCCCAGCTCGGTCAGGCCGGCCTCGCGCTGGTAGGACTCCAGCAGCACCGCCAGCGCCTCGCGGTAGTTGTCGTCGTCGCTGCCGAAATCCTCCAGACCGCAGGCTTTCACGGCCGAGGCGTGCAGGTCCTCGACGGTGCCGACATCGGTGCGTGGTGCCATCAGACTTTGTACTCTCCGCAGTTGACGTCGAGGGTCTGGCCGGTGATCCCGCTGGCCAGGTCGCTGGCCAGAAACAGGATCGCCGAGGCCACCTCGTCCTCGGTGGGCAGGCGTTTCAGGTCGGACTGGGCGGCGGTGGCCTGGTAGATCTGCTCCACCGTGGTGCCGTACTTGCCGGCCTGGTAGGTGAAGTAGGCCTTCAGCGTCTCACCCCAGATATAGCCGGGCACAACGGAATTCACCCGGATGCCGAGCTCGCCGAGCTCGGAGGCCAGGGACTGGGACATGGCCAGCAGCGCGGACTTGGCCATCTTGTAGGCGCCGTACTTGGGCTGGGAGTGCCGGATCACCATGGAGTTGACGTTGACCACCGCACCCTTGGCCTCGGCCAGCGCCGGGGTGAACGCCTGGGTGAGCCGCAGCGCGCCGAGCACGGTCAGCTCGATGGCCTCGCGGATGTGGTCGTAGTCGGTGTTGGCCAGCGGCTTCATCGACGGCACCTTGAACGCGTTGTTGATCAACACGTCCACCCGGCCGTAGGTCTGCAGGGCACGGTCGACGAGGTTGTCGACCTGCGCGGGATCGGTGATGTCGGTGGGCACCGCCAGCGCCCGGCGCCCGGCCGCGGTGACCTCCCCGGCCACCTGCTCCAACCGCTCCGCGGTGCGGGCGGCCAGCACCAGATCCGCGCCGGCCCGGGCGCAACGACGGGCCAGCGTGGTGCCCAGCGCGGGCCCGACGCCGCTGATGACGACGACTTTGTCGGTGAGCATGACTACCCCAGCATCCGGTTGGCGATCTGGATCTGCCGCCGCGCGATGCGCCGGCGCCACTCCTCGTCGCTGATCCTGTTGTGTTCGTAGAACGGCAGCACGTCGGGTACCGCGTCGATGTCGACCACCTCGGTGGTCGGCCCGTCGGCCTCGGTGAGCGGTCGCGACACCCGCTGCCAGCGGAACTGCATGATGCCGCGGCGGTGTCCGAGGGTCTCCACCCAGTTGGTCACCCCGGGATTGCGGTCGGACACCACGATCCGGATCTTGCCGTCCGGATCCGCCTGCGCCTGAGCGGCGTTCAGCGAGGTCTGGTGATTGATGTAGTCCAGCGAGATGTACCACAGGCTGCCGAGCTGGAACCCCATGTACGGGGCGTCGCTGACCGGCACGGTGATCACCAGTGCCTGGTCCGGCGCGAGCTCGTAGTGGCCGGCCGAGGAGTACTGGGTGGTCAGCCCACCGGGGGTGCTGCGCGGCGGCACCAGGGTGTTGACCGGGATGTTGAAGTAGAACCACTGCGGGAACTGCAGCCAGGTCTTGACCCGCTGCACCAGCTGCTTTCCGGCGGTGGCCCAGCGCTTCTCGATGGTCTGCGCCGACAGCGGCGGCGGGGCGGTGCCGGCCGTGTCGGTGCGCGCGATCGCGACCGTGCCGCGGCGCTGGTCCCAGTCGCCGTAGACCTCGCGGATCACCAACTGGGCGTTGGTCTTCGGCACGAACCGCCACTCGAACCGGCCGTCCTCGTCGATGTCGAGCTCACGGTCGTCGAAGGCGGCTTGGCTCTCCGGCACGCCCTCGTCGGTGTATTCGCCGCCGAGCAGCTGGAAGCTCAGGTCGGTGGTGGTGCCGCGTACGCCGCTGACGACGTACTCGTGACCGGCCACCACCCGGGTGCCGAAGTACAGGGTGTCCGGGTTGTCCAGGCCCATCTTGGTGAACGGGCCGGTGCCGCTGTGCAGGAACGGGTGGTCGCGTTCGTAGTCGAAGGCGACGTGGATACAGGCCGAGATGCAGCCCGCGAGGTACTGCAGGCCCTCGAGCAGGTCGGCCTCCGATTCGATGAACGGCGCCTCGGCGACCAGGCGCTCGGCCTCGGCGATCGCATCGGTCAACGGCTGCGAGTACACGCCTCGAAACTAGAACGCGTTCCAGCGTTGAGTCAATATATCGACCACCACGGTACAAATATGAACCACCGGTTAGGCTGTGCGGGTGGCGACCGAGACGACCGGGCGGTCCTCCCCGCCGACGGACCGGGTGATCCGGGTGCTGGACTTCCTGGCCGCCCGCCCCCGTGAGCGGTTCGGGGTGTCGGAGCTGGCCCGCCGGATCGGGCTGAGCAAGCCCACCTGCCTGGGCATCGTCACCGCGCTCGCCGACGCCGGCTACCTGGTGCGCGACCCGGCCGACAAGACCTACCGGCTGGGCCCGGCACTGATCACGCTCGGGCAGCGGGCCCAGGAGGCACTGCGGGTCAGCCCGGCCGCCCGGGAGGAGCTGCGGCAGCTCGCCTCCCGGTTCGGTGCGGCGGTGGCGCTGTCCGGGGTGGTCGACGACCGGATCACCGTGCTGGACCTGGTCGCCCCACCGGGCGCCCACCCCGGGGTGGAGATCGGCCAGAGCTATCCGTTCGCCCCGCCGGTCGGGCTGATGTTCGTGCTCTGGGACGACGCGGCCACCCGGGAGTGGCTGAGCCGGCAGCCCACCGTCCCGCTGCGCACCGGATCCGACCGGCTGCGCCGGGTGGTCACCCGCTGCCGCGCCGACGGCTACCTGGTGGAACGGCTCACCCCGGCGGGGCGGCGGCTCTACGCGCTGCTGGCCGGGATGCCCACCGACCTGCCCGACGAACTGCGGGCACTGCTGGGCGAGCTGGTGAGCGACATCGGCGAGCGCGTGTACCTGCCCGGGGAACGGCGCGCGGCCCGCCACGACATCAGCGTCATCTCCGCGCCGGTCTTCGACCACGCCGGCCGCCAGGTGATGGTGGCCTCGATGCACGTCGGGACCGCGCTCACCGACGCCCAGATCCGCGACCGGGCGGCGGCGCTGGTCGCCGCGGCCGACGCGGTGACCGCCCAGCTCGGCGGGGTCAAGCCGGGCAGCGCGTGACGCCGGTCAGCTCACCGTGGCCAGCGTGAACGGGAGCACCGCCGCCGCACCGGCCTGCCGCAGCACCCGCGCGGCGGTGGTCAGCGTCCAACCGGTGTCGGTGACGTCGTCGACGAGCAGCACCGGCCCGGCCGGCACCGCGGCCTCCGGCGGTTGCCAGCAGTCGTGCAGGGCGGCCACCCGGTAGGCGGAGTTCGCCGCCCGCACCGGGCGGTGCTCCGGCCGGTAGCGCAGCACGCCGAGGTCGGTCAGCCGGCCCAGCCGGGCCAGCCGGGCCGCCAGCGAACCGATCAGCACCGGATGCGTGGCCGAGTCCACCGCGGCGACGGCGGTCGGCCGGGTCTCCCAGTCCCAGGCGGCGAGCACCTGTACGGCGGCGCGCAGCACGTCGTCGGGCACCTCGGCGTCCGGGCCGTCCAGCAGCGCCCGCAGCCTCGGGCCCCAACCGAGGTCGGTGAGCCGGCCGACGGCGCGGCCGGCGGCCGGCCCGTCGGCGATCCGGCCGGACAGCGGCACCCCGAGCTTCGCCAACCCGGTGGGCCACTGCCGGCGCGGGGCGAGCTCCACCCCGGGGCGCAGCAACCGCCGGCGCACCGCGTCGGCCGCGGCGGCGTCGACCTCCGCCGGGTAGCGCACCCCGGTGCAGTTGTCGCAGCGGCCGCAGCGCTGCCCCGGCCGCAGCTGCGGGTCGTCGAGCTGGCGGCGCAGGAACGCCATCCGGCACTCGTCGGTGTCGACGTAGTCGAGCATGGCCTGCTGTTCGCGCCGGCGCGCCTCCTCCAGCCGGCGGTAGCGCTCGGCGTCGTAGGACCACGGCTGCCCGGTGGCGATCCAGCCGCCCTTGACCCGGCGCACCGCGCCGTCGACGTCGAGCACCTTGAGCACCATCTCCAGCCGGGTGCGGTTGAGGTCCACCAGCGGCTCGAGCGCCTGGGTGGACTGCGGCCGGTCCGGCTCGAGCGCGCCGATCACCCGGCGCACCACCGCCTCCGGCGGGAAGGCGACCGCGGCGAAGTACCGCCACACCTGCTGGTCCTCCGCGCCCGGCAGCAGCACGACCTCGGCCGCCGCGGTGGCCCGGCCGGCGCGCCCGACCTGCTGGTAGTAGGCGATGGGCGAGGCCGGGGCGCCCAGGTGGACGACGAATCCCAGGTCGGGTTTGTCGAATCCCATGCCCAGCGCGGAGGTGGCCACCAGGGCCTTGACCCGGTTGGCCAGCAGGTCGGCCTCCAGCGCCTCGCGTTCGGCGGCCTCGGTCGCCCCGGTGTAGGCGGCCACCGGGTACCCGTGCTCACGCAGCAGGGCCGCGACGTTGTGGGCGCCGGCGACGGTCAGGGTGTAGACGATCCCGGAGCCGGGCAGCTCGCCGAGGTGCTGGGCCAGCCAGGCCGCGCGCCGGGCCGGGTCGGCGACCTTGACCACCGACAGCCGCAGCGACTCGCGGTCCAGCCCGCCGCGCAGCACCACGGTGTCGGCGTCGCCGACGCCGAGCTGGGCGACGACGTCGCGCACCACCCGGTCGTTGGCGGTGGCGGTGGTGGCCAGCACCGGGACGTCCGCGCCGAGGTCGGCGATCAGGGTGCGGATGCGCCGGTAGTCGGGGCGGAAGTCGTGGCCCCAGTCCGACACGCAGTGCGCCTCGTCGACCACCACCAGCCCGGCGTCGCGGGCCAACGCGGGCAGCAGGTTGTCCCGGAAGTCGGGGTTGTTCAGCCGTTCCGGGCTGACCAGCAGCACGTCGACCGCGCCCGCCCGGACCCTGGCCCGGATGTCGTCCCAGTCGGCGACGTTGGCCGAGTTGATGGTCGCGGCGTGCACGCCGGCCCGCTCGGCGGCGGCCACCTGGTTGCGCATCAGCGCCAGCAGCGGCGAGACGATCACCGTCGGGCCCAGCCCGGCACCGCGCAACAGTTTGGCCGCGATGAAGTACACCGCGGACTTGCCCCAGCCGGTGCGCTGCACCATCAGCACCCGCCTGCGGTGCACGACCAGCGCCTCGATCGCGGTCCACTGGTCGTCGCGCAGCCGGGCGTCCGGCCCGGCGAGCCGTTCCAGCAGCGCCTGCGCCTGCTCTCTGGTGGCCATGGGCGTTATCGTGCCCGCCGGCCCCGACAGCCGGTCAGCGGCGGGTCAGTCCCGCGCGCACTCCGCCACCAGCGTGGCGGTGAGCTTCTCCGCGGTCTCCATGCGGTCCCGCTGCTGCGGGTCGCTCACCGGGACACCCGCGGTGGCGGCGGCGCCGATCTCGATCAGCTTGCGCGCCAGATCGGTGGCCGGGCCGGCGAGCTCCTCCGGGGTGGCCGGGCCGATCTCGGACAGCAGGTACTGACCGCCGACGGACAGCGCCAGCCGGGCGTTGGCCATCACCGCGATCCCACCGGCGACGTCGTCCTCACCGCCGGGCGGTGCGGCGTTGACATTCAGCGACACCCCCCGCCGCACGGTGTCGACCGCGGCGCACAGCCGCTGCCCGGCCGCGGCGCGCTCCTCGTCGCTGTAGGTCGGTGCCTGCTCGGCCCCGCCGTCGCCGCCGCCGGACAGGGCCGCCCAACCGGCAACCGCCAACGCCACGAGCGCGACCACCAGCGCGACCGCCGAGACCACCACCGGCCCACGGTGCGTCGCACCGGTCCCGGGCCGCGCCGACTCCGGGGCCGGCCGGGGGGCTGACTCAGCCACCATCACTCCTCGTTTCTTGTGTCGATCGGATTCGGGCCCAGCCTAGTTCGGGTCCGTCCCGATTCATCGGGCTCCGGCCGAAAGGCACCCACCGAAACGCACCGGGGTGGTGGCGGCCGTCGCGCGACGGTCGCCACCACCCCGGCATCGGTTGTCGTTCGGACGGATCAGTCGATACCGCCGCTCGGCCCGTCCTGCTTCGAGCCCTTGGTGCCGTCCTGGCCGGACTTGCTGAAGAGCCCGCCGCGGCCGCCGACCCCCTTGGCACCGGCAGTCGCCTTGCCGCCGACACCGAGCGCCTCGCTGTCGCCGCCGTTGCCACCGTTGCCGCCGCCGCCCAGGATCACGCCCTTGCCGCCACGGCCGCCCTTACCGCCGATCGCCTTGCCGTCCTCGGCCTTCGGGATCTCGTTGCCCGGCACGTAGGCGGGCTCGCGGTCCCACGGCTTGGACGACGCCTTGCCGCCGTTGCCGCCGTTGCCCGCGGTGCCGCCGCCGACGACGTCGCCACCGTTACCGCCGGCCCCGCCGCGGGCGGTGCGATTCGCGGCGTTCGCCTCGGCCTCGCCGCCGTTGCCGCCGTTGCCGGCGTCGCCCACCAGCGCGGTCCCGCCGTTGCCGCCGTTGCCGCCGGTGGCGTCACCGACGTTGCCGTAGTGGCCGTTCTCGTACACGCTCACCGACCAGGCGCGGCCGCCGTTGCCACCATGGCCGGCCTTGCCGATGATCATGAACCCGCCGTCGCCGCCGTTGCCGCCGACGGTGTTGCCCATACCGTTGGACACGGCCTGGCCGCCGTTACCGCCGCTGCCCGGTCCGTAGCCGCGGCCGCCGTGGCCGCCGTAGGCGCTGGTGCTTTCCACGTCCTCGTCGCCCGGGCTCGGCACCTCGCCGGGGGTGACACCGTGCCAGTGGTTGGCGATGGCCAGGCCGCCGTTGCCACCGTTGCCGCCGACGATGTCCACACCGAACAGGGCCGGCAGACTCAGCAGGGTGGCCCAGCTGGCCCACCCGCCGTCGCCGCCGTTGCCGGCGACCGCATCGGCGTAGGAGGTGTGGCTCTGACCGCCGTTGCCGCCGTTACCGCCGAAGCCCCACAGGATGCCGGCCCGGCCGCCGTTGCCGCCGTTGCCGGCGACGAGCCGGTCGACGTCCTCCCCGGCGGCGTCGGCGCGCACCGGATCGCCGAAGGCACCGACGTTCCCGCCGTTGCCGCCGTTACCGCCGTTGCCCCACAGCAGGCCGCCCCGGCCGCCGTCGGCGCCGTCGGTGGCGTGGAGGAACTTCTCCACGAGCTCACCGGTCTCCGGGTCGAGCACCGTGTAGACGCCGGCGTCGAGGCCTCTGCCGCCGTTGCCGCCGTTGCCCCACAGCAGACCGCCGTTGCCGCCGGCGGTGGCCGCGTGGAACACGCCGTTCTCGTCGACGTAGGCGTCGTGGCCGTCGAGCCCGTCACCGATCAGCAGCCCGCCCGGGCCGATGAGCCCGAGGAACGCGCCGTTGGGGCTCAGGGCCGCCGTGAACGCGGAGACGTCCACCGAAATGCCCTGCGGGGCGTTGAACAGCCCCGCGGTCGACCCGCCGGCCCCGCAGGTCAGCGGAAGCACGCTCTCGCAGGCGACGAGCCGGTACTCGTGGCTCACCGTCCGGCGCGCTTCATCGCCGACCTCCAGCGCAGAGACGCTACCGGGGCCCGCAACCAGCAACGCGGCCCCGCCGATGAGCGCGGCACCACCCATCGCATATCTCAAGACGGATCGGCGTCGAACATGCTTGGTCTCAGCCAATTTCATCCCTTCTGGAGATTCCCGATCTGGAGACAGCGTCTCCGGCAGGCACGATAGCAGGGATTTCAGCAAAAAACTAACGGGGGCGCGAGGGTGAATCGCGATACCAGCCGGCCCTCCGCAACGGCGATTCACACCGCCGTCGACGACCCGCCGTGCACCTGCGCGGATCGGTGCTCCCGACGGCCCGGCAACGAAATTACGGACTCGCAAATTGACACGGCCTTGCGATCCGGGCCGCAAAAAGGTGTTGCCCCTGCGGGAGATCGGCGAATCTCCCGCAGGGGCAACAGTTCGCGGAGGAGTTAAGCCTTGGCCTGTTCCTGTTCCATCTCGCGCTTGAGCTCGAGCGCGATGTCGATGAGCTGGTCCTCCTGACCGCCGATGAGCTTGCGCTGGCCGGCACGGTGCAGCAGCTTGTGCGCCGGGACGCCGTACCGCTCGGACTGGCGGATCGCGTGCTTGAGGAAGCTCGAGTACACGCCGGAGTAGCCCATGATCAGGGCGTTACGGTCCAGCAGGCACTCGGCCGGCATCGCCGGGGCGACGACTTCCTCTGCGGCATCGGCGATGTCGAAGAAGTCGATGCCGGTCTTGACGCCGATCTTGTCGAACACCCCGATCAGCGCCTCGACCGGGGCGTTGCCCGCGCCCGCGCCGAACCGCCGGCACGAGCCGTCGATCTGCTTGGCGCCGGCCCGCACCGCCTCGACCGAATTCGCCACCCCCAGGCCGAGATTCTCGTGCCCGTGGAAACCGACCTGGGCGTCGTCACCGAGCTCGGCGACCAGTGCGGCGACCCGGTCGCGCACCCCGTCGAGCACCAGGGCACCCGCGGAGTCGACGACGTAGACGCACTGGCAGCCGGCGTCGGCCATGATGCGGGCCTGCTTGGCCAGCGCCTCCGGCGGGATGGTGTGCGCCATCATCAGGAAGCCCACCGTCTCCAGGCCGAGTTCGCGGGCCAGGCCGAAGTGCTGGATGGACACGTCGGCCTCGGTGCAGTGGGTGGCGATGCGGCAGATCGAGCCGCCGTTATCGCGGGCCTCCTTGATGTCCTCCTTGGTGCCCACGCCGGGCAGCATCAGGAAGGCGATCTTGGACTCCTTGGCGGTCTCGGCCGCGAGCTTGATCAACTCCTGCTCGGGCACCTTGGAGAACCCGTAGTTGAAGCTCGACCCGCCGAGCCCGTCACCGTGGGTGACCTCGATGACCGGCACGCCCGCCGCGTCCAGGGCGGCGACGATGGAGCGCACCTCGTCCTTGGTGAACTGGTGCCGCTTGTGGTGGCTGCCGTCGCGCAGCGAGGTGTCGGTGATCCGGACGTCCCAGATCGGGTTGAAGAAAACGTCGGTGCTCACGCCTGGGCCCCCTTCACTGCCAGCCGCTCCTTGGCGATCTCCTCGCCGACCTTGGTGGCCGCCGCGGTCATGATGTCCAGATTCCCAGCGTACGGCGGCAGGTAGTCGCCGGCACCCTCCACCTCGATGAAGGTGGTGACGACGTGCTGGTTGCCGTTGACCACCGACGGCTCGTCGAACTGCGGCTCGTTGAGCAGCCGGTACCCGGGCACGTAGGTCTGCACCTCGGCGACCACGTCGTGGATCGACTGGGTGATCGCGTCCCGGTCGGCATCGGCCGGGATGGCGCAGAAGATGGTGTCGCGCATGATCATCGGCGGCTCGGCCGGGTTCAGGATGATGATCGCCTTGCCGCGCTCGGCGCCGCCGATGGTCTCCACGCCCTTGCTGGTGGTCTTGGTGAACTCGTCGATGTTGGCCCGGGTGCCCGGCCCGGCCGACTTCGAGGCCACCGAGGCCACGATCTCGGCGTAGGGCACGGTGCCACCCTGCGCGGCCACCGCGCGCACCACCGCGTGCACGATCGGGATGGTGGCCTGCCCGCCGCAGGTGACCATGTTGATGTTCGGGGCGTCGAGGTGCTCCCGCAGGTTCGCCGGCGGGATGACGCCCGGCCCGACCGCGGCCGGGGTGAGGTCGATCGCGCGGATCCCGGCCTCGGCGTAGCGCGGCGCGGCGGCCTTGTGCACGTAGGCGCTGGTGGCCTCGAACAACAGATCGGGCAGCTCGTCCTGGGCGAGCAGCCAGTCGACCCCCTCGTGCGAGGTCTCCAGGCCGAGCTTGCGGGCCCGGGCCAGCCCCTCGCTTTCCGGATCGATGCCGATCATCCAGCGCGGCTCGAGCCACTCCGACCGCAGCAGTTTGTAGAGCAGATCGGTACTGATGTTCCCGGATCCGACGATGGCGACGGATGCTTTCTCCGGCATGAGCGCGCTCCCTTATTCGAAAGTCAGCTGAACTGAACCTAGCCCGGTGAAGTCGGCGACGAAGTGACTGCCGGGCAGCGCGTCGATCGCGCGGGTGCACGAGCCCGGGAGCACGATGTCGCCGGCCTTGAGGCGCACGCCGAAGTCGGCGACCTTGCGCGCCAGCCAGGCCACCGCGGTCACCGGGTTGCCCAGCACCGCGTCGCTGCGTCCCTCGGCCACCACCTCGCCGTTGCGGGTGAGCACGGCGTCGATGGCCTTGATGTCGATGTCGCTCGGCGCCACCCGGGCCTTGCCGAGCACGAATCCCGCCGACGAGGCGTTGTCGGCGATGGTGTCGCAGAGCTTGATCTTCCAGTCGGTGATGCGGGTGTCGATCAGCTCGATCGCCGGGACGAACGCCTCGGTCGCGGCGAGCACGTCCGCCTCGGTGCAGCCCGCGCCGGGCAGGTCCTCGGCCAGGACGAAGCCGACCTCGACCTCCACCCGCGGATACAGGTAGCGGCCGGTGGGCACCGGCTTGTCCTCGAAGACCTCCATCTCGTCGAGCAGGTGGCCGTAGTCCGGCTCGTCGACGCCCATCATCTTCTGCATCGCCTCGCTGGACAGGCCGACCTTGTGCCCGACCACCCTGGCGCCCTCGGCCACCCGCTGGCGGATGTTGATCAGCTGGATCTCGTAGGCGTCCACGACGTCGATGTCGGGATGACGGTCCGTCAGCGGCGTGATCGGCACCCGGCTGCGCTCGGCCTGGGCGAGTTCGGCGGCCAGCTCCTGACGGACCTGGGTACTGAGCATCTTGAGTGAATTCCCCTCGTGTGGTCCGACCCGGCCGGTCGTGCACGGTTGTTGGAAGGCCGGGCAATTCTATAACGTGTTCTACATGACGGGACAGGAGTACGACGTTGTCGTGGTGGGCAGCGGTGGTGCCGGCATGGTCGCCGCCCTCACCGCTGCTCACCAGGGGCTTTCCACAGTAGTCGTGGAGAAGGCTCCGCACTACGGAGGTTCCACTGCGCGGTCAGGTGGTGGCGTGTGGATCCCGAACAACGAGGTACTCAAGCGGGCCGGGATCAAGGACACCCCGGAGGAGGCCCGCCGCTACCTGCACGCCATCGTCGGCGACGTCGTCCCGCCCGAGAAGATCGACATCTATCTCGAACGCGGCCCGGAGATGCTGTCGTTCGTGCTCAAGCACTCCCCGCTGAAGCTGTGCTGGGTACCGGGCTACTCCGACTACTACCCGGAGGTGCCCGGCGGCAAGGCCATCGGCCGCTCGGTCGAACCCAAGCCGTTCGACGCCAAGAAGCTCGGCCCGGACATGGACACGCTCGAGCCGCCGTACGGCAAGGTGCCGATGAACATGGTGGTGATGCAGCAGGACTACGTCCGGCTCAACCAGCTCAAGCGCCACCCGCGCGGGGTGCTGCGCAGCCTCAAGGTGGGGATGCGCTCGATGTGGGCCAACGCCACCGGCAAGAACCTGGTCGGCATGGGCCGGGCGCTCATCGCGCCGCTGCGCATCGCGCTGCGCGAGGCCGGGGTGCCGGTGCTGCTCAACACCGCGATGACCGACCTGTACGTCGAGGACGGCGCGGTGCGCGGCATCTACGTCCGCGACGCCAACGGCCCGCAGGACGCCGAGCCCCGGCTGATCCGCGCCCGCAAGGGCGTCATCCTCGGCTCCGGCGGCTTCGAGCACAACGAGCAGATGCGGGTGAAGTACCAGCGGCCGCCGATCACCACCGAGTGGACGGTGGGCGCGAAGGCCAACACCGGTGACGGCATCCTGGCCGCCGAGAAGCTCGGCGCCGCGCTGGAGATCATGGAGGACGCCTGGTGGGGGCCGACCATCCCGCTGCCCGGCGCGCCGTGGTTCGCCCTGTCGGAGCGCAACTCGCCCGGCTCGATCATCGTCAACATGGCCGGCAAGCGGTTCATGAACGAGTCGATGCCCTACGTCGAGGCCGTGCACCACATGTACGGCGGGCAGTACGGCCAGGGCCCCGGCCCGGGCGAGAACATCCCGGCGTGGCTGATCTTCGACCAGCGCTACCGCAACCGCTACCTGTTCGCCGGCCTGCAGCCCGGCCAGCGTATCCCGAAGAAGTGGCTGGACTCCGGCGTCATCGTCAAGGCCGACACGCTGGCCGGACTGGCCGAGCAGATCGGCGTGCCGCAGCAGGAGTTCCTGGCCACCGTGGAGCGGTTCAACGGGTTCGCCCGCACCGGGGTGGACGAGGACTTCCACCGCGGCGACTCGGCCTACGACCGCTACTACGGCGACCCGACCAACAAGCCCAACCCCAACCTCGGCGAGATCAGCCAGGCGCCGTTCTACGCGGCCAAGATGGTGCCGGGCGACCTGGGCACCAAGGGCGGCATCCGCACCGACGTCCACGCCCGCGCGCTGCGCGACGACGGCTCGGTCATCGAGGGCCTGTACGCGGCCGGCAACGTCAGTTCCCCGGTGATGGGTCACACCTATCCCGGGCCGGGTGGAACAATCGGCCCCGCAATGACATTCGGATATCTGGCAGCTCTGCATATTGCCGGGAAGGTGTGATACATGCCGATCAATCTCGACGAGGCGCTGGGCGCGGAACTCGAACCGGTCGAGTTCTCCTGGACCAGCACCGACGTGCAGCTCTACCACCTCGCGCTGGGCGCGGGGGCGGATCCGGTGGACCCGCGCGAGCTGCGCTACCTGGTCGACGACACCCCGCAGGTCCTGCCGACCTTCGGCAACGTCGCGGCCAGCTTCCACATGACCGAGCCGCCGAAGGTGAAGTTCCCCGGCATCGACATCGAGCTGAACAAGGTGCTGCACGCCTCCGAGGCGATCAGCGTGCCCGGGCCGCTGCCGCCGAGCGGATCGGGCCGGGCGGTGCAGAAGTTCACCGAGATCTGGGACAAGGGCAAGGCCGCGGTGATCTGGTCGGAGACCACCGTCACCGACCCGGACGGCAACCTGCTGTGGACGCAGAAGCGGTCCATCTACGCCCGCGGCGAGGGCGGCTTCGGCGGCGACCGCGGCCCGTCGACGTCCAACCCGATCCCGGACCGGGCGCCGGACCTCGAGCTCACCATGCCCACGCTGCCGCAGCAGGCGCTGCTGTACCGGCTCTGCGGCGACCGCAACCCGCTGCACTCCGATCCGGAGTTCGCCGCGAACATGGGCTTCCCGCGGCCGATCCTGCACGGGCTGTGCACCTACGGCATCACCTGCAAGAACCTCGTCGACGCGCTGCTCGACGGCGACGTGACCGGGCTGCGCAGCTACGGGGCCCGGTTCGCCGGCGTGGTGTACCCCGGCGAGACGTTGCGCGCCAACGTCTGGAAGGAGGGCGACGGCTACGTCGGCGTCGTCACCGTGCCCGAACGCAACAACGAGGTGGTGCTCTCCGGCGTGGAGCTGGTGCCCGCCTAGGTCTCTCCCTTTCTCCCCACCGGGAGCGAACGCCCCGCCACCAGGCAGCAGGTGGCGGGGCGTTCGTCTTCCGAACCGGGGCTAGGCGGCGCCGAGGATCAGCCCCGAGGTGGGCACCCCGGTGCCGGCGGTGACCAGCACGTGCTCCACGCCGTCGACCTGGTTCACCGAGGTGCCGCGCAGCTGGCGCACCGCCTCGGAAATGCCGTTCATGCCGTGGATGTAGGCCTCGCCGAGCTGGCCGCCGTGGGTGTTGATGGGCAGCCGGCCGCCGATCTCGATGGCCCCGTCGGCGACGAAGTCCTTCGCGTCGCCCTTGTCGCAGAAGCCCAGCTCCTCGAGCTGGATCAGGGTGAACGGGGTGAAGTGGTCGTAGAGGATCGCGGTCCGGATGTCGTCGGGCCGCAGCCCCGACTGCGCCCACAGCTGCCGGCCGACCAGCCCCATCTCCGGCAGCCCGTCCAGCTCCGGCCGGTAGTAGCTGGTCATCGTGTACTGGTCGGCACTCGAACCCTGCGCGGCGGCCTCGATCACCGCCGGGCGGTGCTTGAGGTCGCGGGCCCGCTCCAGCGAGGTCACCACGATGGCCACCGCGCCGTCGGTCTCCTGGCAGCAGTCCAGCAGCCGCAGCGGCTCGGCGATCCAGCGCGAGTTCTGGTGGTCCTCGATGGTGATCGGCTTGCCGTAGAAGTAGGCGTTCGGGTTGTTGGCGGCGTGCCGGCGGTCGGCCACCGACACCATGCCGAAGTCCCGGCTGGTCGCCCCGGACAGGTGCATGTAGCGCCGGGCGATCATCGCGACCTGCGCCGCCGGCGTGGACAGCCCGTGCGGGTAGGAGAAGCTGTTGTCCACGCTGGTGGAGTCGGCCCCGGCGATGAGCCGGGTCTGCACCTGGCCGAACCGCATCCCGGACCGCTCGTTGAACGCCCGGTAGGCCACCACCACGTCGGCCACCCCGGTGGCCACCGCCATCGCGGCCTGCTGGATGGTCGCGCACGCCGCGCCGCCGCCGTAGTGGATCTTGGAGAAGAACTTCAGCTCCGGGATGCCCACCGCGCGGGCCACCGCCACCTCGGTGTTGGTGTCCATCGTGAAGGTGGTCAGCCCGTCGACGTCGGCCGGGGTGAGCCCGGCGTCGGCCAGGGCGTCGAGCACCGCCTCGGCGGCCAGCCGCAGCTCGCTGCGCCCGGAGTTCTTGGAGAAGTCGGTCGCGCCGATGCCGACGATCGCGGCCTTGCCGGACAACATCACTGCTCCCCCAGGGTCAGCGTCGCGGTCGCGACGACGTGGTCACCGAGACTGTTGGAACCCGTCACCTTCACCGTCACCAGGTCGCCGTCGACCTCGGTCACCTCACCGCTGAACGTGACGGTGTCGTAGGCGTACCAGGGCACGCCCAGCCGCAGCTTGATCGACCGGATCCGGGCCTTCGGACCGGCCCAGTCGGTGAGGAACCGCTGCACCAGACCGGTGTCGGTGAGGATGTTGACGAAGATGTCCTTGGAGCCCTTGGCCTGTGCCTTGTCCCGGTCGTGGTGCACGTCCTGGAAGTCGCGGGTGGCCAGGGCCGTCGACACGATGAAGGTGGGGTCGGCGTAGAGCTTCAGCTCGGGCAGCTTGGTGCCGACCTCGACAACGGGCGCGCTCATGCATCTCCTCGACGGGGTTCCCAGGCGTACAGCGTCCAGGCCGGCCCGGCCTCGGTCTCCGGCAGGTCGATGTAGATCGCCTGCACCGGCATGCCGATGTGCACCTCGGCGGGGTCGACGTTGCGGAGCTCGCCGAGCATCCGCACGCCCTCCTCGAGCTCGACCAGCGCGATGACGAACGGCAGGGTGCGGCCCGGCACCTGCGGGGCGTGGTGCACCACGAAGCTGAACACCGTGCCGCGCCCGGAGGACACCACGTAGTCGACCGGGGCCTGTTTGTCCTGCCACACCGCCGGCACCGGCGGGTGCTGCAGCCGGCCGTCCGGCAGCCGCTGGATGCGCAGTTCGTGCGCGTTGACGCCGTCCCAGAAGAACTGGGTGTCGCGGGAGGCGGCCGGCCGCATCAGCCTGGCCGGGTCGAGGTCCTCCGGCACCGCCGGCTTGGGCTTCTCGCGCGGCTTGAACTTCATGATGCGCCAGTTCATCTCGGCGACGGTCTCGTCGCCGTCGGCACCGGGGACGGTCCAGGTGATGAGCTGGTTGATGAAGTAGCCCTCGCCCAGCGCGGTCTGCTTGGGCCCGACGACGTCGGTGAGCTCGGCGTGGATGGTGACCTCCTCGCCGGGCCGCAGGTAGCGGTGGTAGGTCTGCTCGCAGTTGGTGGCGACCACCCCCACGTACCCGGCGTCGTCGAAGAGCTGCATGATCCTCGACAGCGGGTCGTCGACCGGGCGGCCCTCGCCGAGCCCGCCCATGGTCCACACCTGGATCATCGCCGGCGGCGCCACGACGCCGTCGTGCCCGGCGTCGCGGGCGGCCTGCTCGTCGACGTAGATCGGGTTCCGGTCGCCGATCGCGTCCACCCAGTGGTGGATCATGGGCAGGTTCACCGGATCCCGGCCGGTGCGCGGTTTGCTCCTGCCGTCGGCCAGGATCGCGTCGATGCCCTTGCGCAGTTCCTCGGGGGTCATCGTGGCACTCGTCGTGTCACTCGTCGTGGTACTCATCGCGGCACCCTCGGAACCTTCAGCCCGTACGCAGCGATCATCTCCCGCATCACCTCGTTGACTCCGCCGCCGAACGTGATCACCAGGTTGCGCTTGGTCTGCTTGTCCAGCCAGACCAGCAGCTCGGCGGTCTCCGGGTCGGCCGGATTGCCGTAGCCGCCGACGATCTCCTCGGCCAGCCGGCCCACCCGCTGGATCTGTTCGGTGGAGAACACCTTGGTGGCGGCCGCGTCGGCGACGTCGATGGTCTCGCCCGCCGCGGCGACCTGCCAGTTCAGCAGCTCGTTGATCCGCCACACCGACCGGATCTCGGCCAACGCCCGACGCACGTTGGGGTGCTCGATCGGCGCCACCCCGTCGCTGCCCGGCTTGACCGCCCAGGCGTGCACCTTGTCGTAGATGCCCGCGACCCGGCCGTACGGGCCGAGCATCACCCGCTCGTGGTTGAGCTGGGTGGTGATCAGCTTCCAGCCGCCGTTCTCCTCACCGACGAGCATGTTCGCCGGCACCCGCACATCGTTGTAGTAGGTGGCGTTGGTGTGGTGCGCGCCGTCGGACAGGATGATCGGCGTCCACGAGTAGCCGGGATCCTTGGTGTCCACGATCAGGATCGAGATGCCCTTGTGCTTGGGCGCATTCGGGTCGGTGCGGGCGGCCAGCCAGATGTAGTCGGCGTCGTGGGCACCGGTGGTGAAGATCTTCTGGCCGTTGACGATGTAGTGGTCGCCGTCGCGGACCGCGGTGGTGCGCAGCGACGCCAGGTCGGTGCCGGCGTCCGGCTCGGTGTAGCCGATCGCGAAGTGCACCTCGCCGGCCAGGATCGCCGGCAGGAACTTCTTCTTCTGCTCCTCGGTGCCGTACTGCTGCAGGGTGGGGCCCACCGTCTGCAGCGTCACCGCCGGCAACGGGACGTCGGCGCGCGCCGCCTCGTTGACGAAGATGCTCTGCTCGACCGGGCCGTACCCCAGCCCGCCGTACTCCTTGGGCCAGCCCACCCCGAGCTTGCCGTCGGCACCCATCCGCCGGATCACCGCGCGGTAGGCCGCGTTGTGCCGGTCGGTCTCCATCGCGGCCCGTTCCTCGGGGGTGATGAGCGTGGAGAAGTACTCCCGCAGTTCGGCCTGCAGCTTGCGCTGCTCCGGGGTCAGTTCGATGAACATTGCGCTCCCACGAGTTCGAGCCGGTGCGACGGGCCGCCCAGCAACCGCGACAGGTCCTTGATCGTCGAGTAGTAGCGGTCCATCGGGTAGGTGATGTCCATACCCATACCGCCGTGCAGGTGGTGACAGGTGCGCATGGCCGGCGGGGCCTGCGAGGTCAGCCAGAAGCCGAGGATGTCGAGGTCCTCGTCGGCGTCGAGCCCCTCCGAAAGCTTCCACACCACCGCGGTGGACACCAGGTCCAGCGTCCGCGACGCGATGTAGACCTCCGACAACTGCGCGGCCACGGTCTGGAACGTCGACAGCGGCTTGCCGAACTGCTCGCGGGTGGCGACGTAGTCGGCGGTCAGCCGCAGCGCCCCGGCCACCAGCCCGGCGGCGTAGGCGCCGATGGCGGCCAGCGCGAGCTGGTTGACCCGCCGTGCGGTCGCGCCGGCGAGCACGTCCTGCTCGGGCACCGCGACGTCGGTGAAGGTCACCGCGTACTCGTCGGTGTGGTTGGCGGTCGGGGTCTTGGTGACGCTCACCCCGGCCGCCGAGCGCGGCACCACGACCACCGCGGTATCGGCGGTGACCAGGATCCACTCGGCCTGGTCGGCGTAGCCCACACCGATCTTGGTGCCGTTGAGCTTCCCGCCGGCGAACGTGGTGGCCGGCCGGTCCGGCAGCGCGGCCCGCGGCTCGTTGAGCGCGGCGGTCAGCAGCGCGCCCTTGGCCACGCCGGCCAGGTAGCGGTCCTGCTGCTCGTCGGTCGCCAGCTCCAGCAGCGGCACCAGACCCAGGCCCAGGGTGGCCAGGGCGGGGCCGACGGTACCGCGCCGGCCGATCTCGGTCAGCGCGGTCGACACCTCGAGCAGCCCGACGCCGTCACCGCCGAGCCGGTCGGGCACACCGAGCGCGGCAACGCCACCGGAAACCAGTGCATCCCAGCTGTTCTCGCGCTCCAGCACCGATCCGACCACGTCGGCGACGGCCTGCTGCTCCGGTGTGGGACTGAAATCCACCCGAATCCTCCTCACTGCATGTCCGCGCCCGGCGCGACACAGCGTCGCGCCGGGCGGCGGGTTCGGCTCCGCGTCGGGGGAGCTATCCGATCGTCAGTGCGCCACCGGGCATTTGCCGGTGTAGTCCACCTGCCAGTGCTTGATGCCGTTGAGCCAGCCCGACTTTAGCCGCTCCGGCTCGCCGACCGGCTTGAGATCGGGCAGATGGTCGGCGATCGCGTTGAACATCAGGTTGATGCTCAGCTTGGCCAGGTTGGCGCCGATGCAGTAGTGCGCACCGGTGCCGCCGAAGCCGACGTGCGGGTTCGGGTTGCGCAGGATGTTGAAGGTGTACGGATCCTCGAACACCTCCTCGTCGAAGTTGGCCGAGCGGTAGGACATCACCACGCGCTCGCCCTTCTTGATCTTCACCCCGCCCAGCTCGACGTCCTCCAGGGCGGTGCGCTGGAAGGCCGACACCGGGGTGGCCCAGCGCACGATCTCGTCGGCGGCGGTCTCCGGGCGCTCCCGCTTGTAGAGCTCCCACTGATCGGGGTACTGGGTGAAGGCGATCATGCCGTGGGTGATCGAGTTGCGGGTGGTCTCGTTGCCGGCCACCGCGAGCATGACCACGAAGAAGCCGAACTCGTCCTCGGAGAGCTTCTCGCCGTCGATGTCGGCGTGCACCAGCTTGCTGACGATGTCGTCGGTCGGGTTCTTGATCCGCTCGTCGGCCATCGCCATGGCGTAGGTGATCAGCTCCACCGACGACTGGGCCGGGTCGATGTGCGCGTACTCCGGGTCCTCACCGGCGGTCATCTCGTTGGACCAGCGGAAGATCTTGTCCCGGTCCTCCTGCGGCACGCCGAGCAACTCGGCGATCGCCTGCAGCGGCAGCTCGCAGGCCACCTGCTCGACGAAGTCGCCGGCCTCGAGCGTGGCGGCGGTCTCGGCGATCTTCTGGGCCCGGTTGCGCAGCTCGTCCTCGAGCCGGCCGATGGCCCGCGGGGTGAAGCCGCGCGAGATGATCTTGCGCAGCCGGGTGTGCTGCGGTGCGTCCATGTTCAGCAGCACGTTCTTCTGAACGTCGATCGCCTCGCGGGTCATGTCCTTCGGCCAGACCGGGATCGCGCCGTCGGGCGAGCTGCCGAACACGTCGCTGCGCCGCGACACCTCCTTGACGTCGCGGTGCTTGGTGACGAGCCAGTAGCCCTTGTCGCCGAAGCCACCGGTGCCCTCCGGCACGTCCACCCAGTGAATCGGCTCGGACTTGCGCAGTTCAGCAAGTTCTTTGACCGGGAGACCCTTCAGGTTCAGGTCGGCATCGAGCGGGTCGAAGCCCTTGGGCAGGTTCGGACAAGCCATCCGTGCGCTCCTTACTGCAACGTGTTCTAGTGCCATTGAAACACGGCCTTCGCGCAGATCAAAGGGGCGATGGCATCCGCGCTTGTCAGGCTAATGAAACGTGTTCTAGCCTGGCGGAATGGGTAACCCTGTGATCGTCGAAGCCACCCGCAGTCCGATCGGCAAGCGCAACGGCTGGCTGTCGGGGCTGCACGCCACCGAACTGCTGGGCGCCGTACAGAAGGCCCTCGTCGAGAAGGCCGGCATCGACCCCGGTGACGTCGAGCAGGTCATCGGCGGTTGCGTCACACAGTACGGCGAGCAGTCCAACAACATCACCCGGGTCGCCTGGCTGACCGCGGGCCTGCCCGAGCACGTCGGCGCCACCACCATCGACTGCCAGTGCGGCAGCGCCCAGCAGGCCAACCACCTGATCGCCGGGCTGATCAGCGCCGGGGCCATCGACATCGGCATCGCCTGCGGCATCGAGGCGATGAGCCGGGTCGGCCTGGGCGAGAACGCGGGCCCGGACCGCTCCAAGATCCGCGCCGCCTCCTGGGACATCGACATGCCCAACCAGTTCGAGGCCGCCGAGCGGATCGCCAAGCGGCGCGGCATCACCCGCGAGGACCTCGACCAGTTCGGGCTGCAGTCGCAGCTCAAGGCCCAGCAGGCGTGGGCCGAGGGCCGGTTCGACCGGGAGATCAGCCCGATCGAGGCCCCGGTGCTCGACGAGCTGCGCCAGCCGACCGGTGAGCGCCAGCTGGTCACCCGCGACCAGGGCCTGCGCGAGACCACCCTGGAGGCGCTGGCCGGGCTCAAGCCGGTGATCGAGGGCGGCCTGCACACCGCGGGCACCTCCTCGCAGATCTCCGACGGCGCGGCCGCCGTGCTGTGGATGGACGAGGACAAGGCCAAGGCGCTGGGGCTGCGGCCGCGGGCCCGCATCGTGTCGCAGGCGCTGGTGGGGGCCGAGACCTACTACCACCTCGACGGGCCGGTGCAGGCCACCGAGGCGGTGCTGCGGAAGGCCGGCATGAACATCGGCGACATCGACCTCGTCGAGATCAACGAGGCGTTCGCGTCGGTGGTGCTCAGCTGGGCCCGGGTGCACGAGGCGGACATGAGCCGGGTCAACGTCAACGGCGGCGCGATCGCGCTGGGTCACCCGGTGGGCAGCACCGGCAGCCGGCTCATCACCACCGCGCTGCACGAGCTGGAGCGCACCGACAAGTCGACCGCGCTGATCACCATGTGCGCCGGCGGGGCACTGGCCACCGGCACCATCATCGAGCGGATCTGACCCGCACCAGCGCCGGGCGGATACGCGCCCGGATGCGGTGAATGCGGCCGTCGCCGGCCGGGATGACGAAGGCCTCGTCCACGTGGGCCACCACCCGGCGCCCGGCGACGGCCGCTTTCGTCACCACGGTGAACCGGGCGTGCACCACGTCGCCGTCGACCCGGAACGCCCGGTCCACGGCCGCGGCGATGACCCGGTACTGCGGGCCCCGCTCCAGGCTGCGGCGCAGGTGGCCGCCGGAGAACCCGGTGCGGATGCCCACCTCGGTGCGCACGCAGTCCGGGGCGAACGGCACCGCCGCGGCGTCGTGGCTGACCAGGGCGTCGATGTAGGCCTGCGCGGCGGCGATGCGCTCGGCGTCGGAGACGGTACCCATCACCGGCGAGCATAGGCCGCGCCGGGGTTCCCGATCCGGTCTTGCCGAATCGGGGCCACCTCCGGGGACCGAGGGGTTACCGTGTCGGCCAGCAACACCGACGACTGGGGGTGCCGATGCCGCCGACCTCGTCCCGGGCCCGCCGGCTGCGCGGGCTGTTCGCCGCGCTCGTCGCGGCGGTGCTGCTCTTCGTCGGCGCCGTGCCGGCCTGGTCGATGACCGTGACGTTCGTCCGGCACGGCCAGTCGCAGGCCAACGCCGACGACCGCATCGAGACCGACATCCCGGGCCGCGGGTTGTCCGACCTGGGCCGGGACCAGGCCGAGGCGGTCGCCGACGCGCTCATCGCCGCGGGCGTGCCGATCGACGCGATCTACACCTCGCCGCTGGCGCGCACCCGCCAGACCGCCGAGCCGCTGGTGACGCGGACCGGCCTGACCCCGACCGAGCTCTACGGGCTGCGCGAGATCCCGGCCGGCTGGGTGGAGGGCTCGCCGGAGAGCCAGGGCATCGGCCGGTTGTTCTACGCCCTGCCGGCGGTGCTGTGGACGCTGGGCCTGCGGTTCGTCCCGGTGCCGGGCTCGGAGGACGGCAACGCCTTCGACGCCCGGGTCGACGAGGCGCTGCGGCGGATCCATGCCGACAGCGGCGGCGACCCCGACTTCCACGCGGTGGCCTACGGGCACGGCGCGACGATCATGTTCTGGACGCTGATGAACGTCGAGAACCCCGATCTCGGCCTGCTGCTGCACATCCTGGACAACACCGAGACCGTGGTGATCGAGGGCAGCCCGGAGGAGGGCTGGCGGCTGGTGTCCTGGGCCGGGATCGAGGTGTCCCCCACCCCGTCGCTGCCGAACCGGCTGTTCGTGCGGGTGCGCGACCTGCTCGTCGCGCCGCAGACCGCGATCTACCACGTCGTGCAGGCGCTGCAGACCGGTGACCTGGCCGCCATCGCGAACGCCATCCGGGACGGGGTGTTCGACGTCGTCGACACCGCGATCCGGTTCGTGCCCAACGTCATCGGCGACATCGTCGACGCGGTGCGGCCGGGGGTCGCCCCGCTCACCGGGCAGTCCGTCACCACCGCCGGCCGGGCCGTCGCCGCCGAACCGGCCGAGGCGCCGGCCGCCGAGGTGGGCGAACTGCCCGCGCAGGCGGGCCGTTCCGAACCGACCGCGCTGCTCCGCCGTGCCGCCCGGGAGTGGTCCGGGAAGGCCAACGGCGCAACCGATCTCAGCGACGGCAACAAGGTGGTCCCGCTGCGGCGCGGCAAGGCGCCGGCGGCCACCGCGCCGGCGCCCGATGCGTCCCTGCCGGCCGAGGAGTCCGAACCGACCGGGCCCGAACCCGGCGCGGAGCCCAGCGCCGCGCCGGAGCACCCGGGGCCGGCCGAGACCGGCCCGGACCCGGCCCCGGCCGACGCCGCGGGCGGGGCCGAGCGGGCGGCCGCCTGAGCGGGGCCGCCGGCGATCAGGCGCCGTAGACCGGCAGCGGCGTACGCGCCTTGGCCAGCAGGTCGGTGACCACCGGGCCGAGCTCGTTCGGATCCCAGCGGGCGCCCTTGTCCGCCTCGGGGCCGCGCGACCAGCCCTCGCAGACCCGGATGATGCCGCCCTCGACCTCGAACACCCGGCCGGTGACGTCCTTGGACTCCGCACTGCCCAGCCAGACCACCAGCGGCGAGATGTTCTCCGGCGCCATGGAGTCGAACGCCTGGTCCTGGGTGGCCATCATGTCGGCGAACACGGTCTCGGTCATCCGGGTGCGCGCCGACGGGGCGATGGCGTTGACGGTCACGCCGTAGCGGCCGAGCTCCGCCGCGGCCACCAGGGTCAGCGTGGCGATGCCGCCCTTGGCCGCGGAGTAGTTGCCCTGCCCGACGCTGCCGAGCAGGCCGGCGCCGGAGCTGGTGTTGATGATCCGGGCGTCCACCGGGTTGCCGGCCTTGTGCTGGGCCCGCCAGTAGGCGGCGGCGTGGCGGATGGTGGCGAAGTGGCCCTTGAGGTGCACCGCGATGACCGCGTCGAACTCCTCCTCGCTGGTGTTGGCGATCATCCGGTCCCGGACGATGCCGGCGTTGTTCACCAGCACGTCGAGCCCGCCGAAGGTGTCCACGGCGGCCTGGATGAGCTCCTCGGCCTGCTTCCAGTCGGCGACGTTGGAGCCGTTGGCGACGGCCTCACCGCCGGCGGCCCTGATCTCGTCGACGACGGCCTGCGCGGCGCTGCCGCCGGAGGCCGGCGAGCCGTCCAGGCCCACCCCGATGTCGTTGACCACCACCTTGGCGCCCTGGGCGGCGAACGCCAGCGCATGCGCGCGCCCGATGCCGTTGCCGGCACCCGTCACGATGACCACGCGGCCGTCGAGCAATCCCATATCCGTTGTCTCCCCTATCGTTTGATGTCCGCTTTGGTGGTGGCCAGGTAGTGCGGCGGCTCGCCGCCGCCGTGCACCTCCAGCGAGGCGCCACTGATGTAGGCCGCCGCGTCGGAGGCCAAAAACGCCGCGGCCCAGCCCACGTCGGCCGGTTTGGCCAGCCGGCGCAGCGGGACGTTCTCGCAGATCGCGGCGATCGACTCGGCGTCGCCGTAGAACAACTCGGACTGTTCGGTCTCCACCATGCCGACCACCACCGAGTTCACCCGCACCTTCGGCGCCCACTCCACCGCCAGCGTGCTGGTCAGGCTCTCCACGCCGGCCTTGGCCGCGCCGTACGGGGCGGTGCCCGGGGTGGGCCGGCGGGCGCTGACGCTGGTGATGTTGACGATCGCCCCGCCGCGCTCCTGCTGCTGCATCTGGGCGTTGGCGTGCTGCGAAACCCACAGCGGGCCGAGCAGATTGAGTTCGACGATCTTGCGGTTGAAGTTGGCCGTGGACTCCGCGGTGAGCACGTACGGCGAGCCGCCGGCGTTGTTCACCACGACGTCGAGCCGGCCGTGCCGGCGCACGATCTCGTCGATCATGGCGGCCACGGCGGCGTCGTCGCGCACGTCGCAGGAGTGGAATTCGTACGGCAGCCCCTCGACGGGCCGGCGGGCGCAGGTCACCACGGTGGCGCCCTGGGCGGCGAACACGGCACTGATGCCGGCGCCAACCCCTCGAACACCGCCGGTCACCAGCACCACCCTGCCCTCGAGCCCCAGGTTGATCGCAACAGGTTCAGGCGCGTCGGTCACTGTGCTAGCGTACCAAGCAAGTGCTTGCTTAGGTAGCGACCCCAGGAAGCGGACAACCCATGCCCATAACCACCAGCACCGTCGAACCCGGGATCGTCACGGTCACCGTCGACTACCCGCCGGTCAACGCCATCCCGTCGCGCGGATGGTTCGAACTCGCCGACGCCGTCACCAGCGCCGGCCGCGACATGTCCACCCATGTGGTGATCCTGCGGGCCGAGGGCCGCGGCTTCAACGCCGGCGTGGACATCAAGGAGATGCAGAACACCGAGGGCTTCACCGCGCTCATCGACGCCAACCGCGGCTGCTTCGAGGCGTTCCGCGCGGTCTACGAGTGCGCGGTGCCGGTCGTCGCCGCGGTGAACGGCTTCTGCGTCGGCGGCGGCATCGGCCTGGTCGGCAACGCCGACGTCATCGTCGCCTCCGACGACGCGAAATTCGGCCTGCCCGAGGTGGAACGAGGCGCGCTCGGCGCGGCCACCCACCTGTCCCGGCTGGTGCCGCAGCACATGATGCGGCGGCTGTTCTACACCGCCGCCACCGTCGACGCGCACACCCTGCACCACTTCGGTTCGGTGCACGAGGTGGTGCCGCGCGCCGAGCTCGACGAGGCCGCGCTGCGGGTGGCCCGTGACATCGCCGCCAAGGACACCCGGGTGATCCGGGCCGCCAAGGAGGCGCTGAACTTCATCGACGTGCAACGGGTCAACTCCAGCTACCGGATGGAGCAGGGCTTCACGTTCGAACTCAACCTGGCCGGCGTCGCCGACGAGCACCGCGACGCCTTCGCCGGGACCAACAAGGCAGCCAAAGGGTCGAAATGAGCGATAAGCGAACCACTCTCGACGACGTCGTCGCCGAGGTGCGCAGCGGCATGACGATCGGCATCGGCGGCTGGGGCTCCCGCCGCAAGCCGATGGCGTTCGTCCGTGCCCTGCTGCGCACCGATGTCAAGGATCTGACCGTGGTCACCTACGGCGGCCCGGACCTCGGCCTGCTCTGCGCGGCCGGCAAGGTCAAACGGGCCTACTACGGCTTCGTGTCGCTGGACTCGCCGCCGTTCTACGACCCGTGGTTCGCCAAGGCCCGCACCTCCGGGTCGATCGAGGCCCGGGAGATGGACGAGGGCATGCTGCGCTGCGCGCTGCAGGCCGCCGCCCAGCGGCTGCCGTTCCTGCCCATCCGGGCCGGGCTGGGCAGCAGCGTGTCGGACTTCTGGGAGGGCGAGCTCAAGACCGTCACCTCGCCCTACCCCACCGGGGACGGCTACGAGACGCTGATCGCGATGCCGGCGCTGAACCTCGACGTGGCCTTCGTGCACATGAATCTCGGTGACGCCCAGGGCAATGCCGCCTACACCGGCATCGACCCGTACTTCGACGACCTGTTCCTGATGGCCGCGCAGCGCCGGTTCCTGTCGGTGGAGCGCATCGTCGACACCGCCGAGCTCGTCGAATCCGTTCCGCCGCAGGCCCTGCTGATCAACCGGATGATGGTCGACAAGGTGGTGGAGGCCCCCGGCGGGGCGCACTTCACCACCGCCGAACCGGATTACAAGCGCGACGAACGGTTCCAGCGCCACTACGTCGAGGCCGCCGGGTCCGAGGAGACCTGGCAGACCTTCGTGCAGACCTACCTGTCCGGCACCGAGGCCGACTACCAGGCGGCGGTGCGCCGATTCCAGCAAGCCCAGGGAGACGCCAAGTGACCACCGCGACCCGTGCCGAGGTGTGCGCCGTCGCCTGCGCCGAACTGTTCCGCGACGCCGGCGAGATCCTGGTCAGCCCGATGACCACCATGGTGCAGGTCGGCGCCCGGCTGGCCCGGCTCACCTTCGCCCCCGACATCCTGCTCACCGACGGCGAGGCCCGGCTCATCGCCGACACCCCCGCCCTCGGTGCCCCGGCGGCGATCGAGGGCTGGATGCCGTTCGGCCGGGTGTTCGAGACGCTGGCCTGGGGCCGGCGCCATGTCGTGATGGGCGCCAACCAGATCGACCGCTACGGCAACCAGAACCTCTCGGCGTTCGGCCCGCTGCAGCACCCCACCCGGCAGATGTTCGGGGTGCGCGGCGCGCCGGGCAACACCATCAACCACGCCACCAGCTACTGGGTGGGCAACCATTCCAAGCGGGTGTTCTGCGAGGCCGTCGACGTGGTCTGCGGGATCGGCTGGGACAAGGTCGATCCGGACAACCCGGCCTACCGGTTCGTCGACGTGTTCCGGGTGGTGAGCAACCTCGGGGTGTTCGATTTCAACGGCCCCGACCATCAGATGCGGGCCGTCTCGCTGCACCCCGGCGTGACCGCCGAGCAGGTCGCCGAGAACACCTCGTTCGAGGTGCACGGGCTCGACGAGGCCGGCACCACCCGGCTGCCCACCGACGAGGAATTGCGCCTGATCCGCGAGGTGATCGACCCCAGGTCGCTGCGGGACAAGGAAATCCGGTCATGACCAAACTGCGCACCGCGCTCACCGAACTGGTCGGCATCGAGCACCCGGTGGTGCAGACCGGGATGGGGTGGGTGGCCGGTGCCCGGCTGGTGTCGGCCGTCGCCAACGCCGGCGGGCTGGGCATCCTGGCCTCGGCCACCATGACGCTCGAGGAGCTGCAGACCGCCGTCACCAAGGTCAAAGCGGCCACCGACAAACCGTTCGGCATCAACATCCGGGCCGACGCCTCCGACGCCAACGAGCGGGTCGACCTGCTGATCCGCGAGGGCGTGAAGGTGGCCTCGTTCGCGCTGGCGCCCAAGCCCGACCTCATCGCGCGGCTGAAGGAGGCCGGCGTGGTGGTGATCCCGTCGGTCGGCGCGGCCAAGCACGCCAAGAAGGTGGCCGGCTGGGGCGCGGACGCGGTGATCGTGCAGGGCGGCGAGGGCGGCGGGCACACCGGCCCCACCGCCACCACGCTGCTGCTGCCGTCGGTGCTCGACGCGGTCGACATCCCGGTGGTGGCCGCCGGCGGGTTCTTCGACGGCCGTGGCCTGGCCGCGGCGCTGTCCTACGGCGCGGCGGGCGTGGCGATGGGCACCCGGTTCCTGCTCACCTCCGACTCCACCGTCCCGGACGCGGTCAAGCAGCGCTATCTGGAGGCCGGCCTGGACGGCACCGTGGTGTCCACCCGCGTCGACGGCATGCCGCACCGGGTGCTGCGCACCGGGCTGGTGGAGAGCCTGGAGAGCGGCTCGCCGCTGCGCGGTCTGGTCGCCGCCGCGGCCAACGCCCAGAAGTTCAAGAAGATGACCGGCATGACCTGGCGGACCATGATCCGCGACGGGCTGGCCATGCGCCGCAGCAAGGATCTGTCCTGGGCCCAGGTCATCATGGCCGCCAACACCCCGATGCTGCTGAAAGCCGGTCTGGTGGAGGGCAATACGGAGGCCGGCGTGCTGGCGTCCGGGCAGGTCGCCGGGATCATCGCCGACCTGCCGTCCTGCGCGGAACTGATCGAGCGGATCGTCGACGACGCGGTCGAGCACCTGCGGGCGGCGTCGGCGGCCATCGTCTCCTAGGCGCGGGCAGCCCGGTGGGGGAACGGACCGCCGAACCCGCGACCGGCGCGGTCGCCGGCCGGGTGCGGCGGGCGACGCTGATCGGCGTGGTCACCGGCATCGGCCGGGGCACCGACCGGGCCGCGGCCTGCCGGCTGCTCTCCGGCGCGCTGAGCGCCGTCGCGGGCACCGCCGTCGAGCCGCCCGCCTTCACCGTCGGCGCCGAGTTCCGGGGCAGCTACCCCACCGTCGGGGCCGCGATCGACGCCGCGCTGCGGCTGCGGCTGACCGTCACCGCGGTGGCCGACATCCGGTTCGGCATCGGGTGGGGCGAGGTGGGTCCGCCCGGTCCCGGCGGACTCGGCGGTCCCGGCTGGTGGGCTGCCCGCCGGGCCGTCGACGAGACCGCGGCCACCGCGCAGCGGCCCGGATTCACCCACGTGCGCACCACCTTCGCCGCCGACGGCCGGTGCGACGTGGAGACGGTCAACGCCGCACTGATGTGCCGGGACTACATGCTCGGCACGCTCGACGCGCGGTCGGTGCGGATTCTGCGCGGGCTGCTCAACGACCGCACCAAGCGCGACATCGCCGCCGCGGAGGGGATCAGCCCCTCGGCGGTGTCCCAACGCGCCACCCGCGACGGGCTGGACCTCCTGGTGACCGTCATCCGGCGGCTGCGCGAGGTGCCCTGAGCCCCGCCCGGCATCCCTAGACTGCCGGGCATGCCGCGACCGTCCCTCAGCACCGCCCTGCGCACCATCCTGCGCCACGAGATCGACGCCGTGCGCCGTCAACGGCTCGACCTCAACCCCGCCGACCTCACCCGGTTCACGGTGCCGCTGCTGGTGCGCGCGGCCGGGGTGCTCGCATTCGGCGCGGTGCCGATGGTGGTGGTGCGCAGCACCGTGCAGACCGACGAGGTGCTGGTGCCGCTGCTCGGGTCGCTGGCGCTCACCGCCGTCGCGACCGCGGTGGTCACCTGGCTGATCGCCACCACGGTGTCCGGGCTGGTGCTGGTGGTGTGCTACCGCACCCGCCCCGCCGAGGCCTCCCGGCTGGTGGTGCGCACGTTGATCACCTCGTTCGGGCGGGCCAGCGACGCCACCACGCTGCTGGCCAGCCTCGCGCTGGTGGCCGGGGTGCTGGCGCTGGCGGTCGGACTGCCCGGCCGGCGGTTCGAGGGCGAAGCACACTCGGTGCTCGACGACCTGCTGTCGGCACAGCTCGGGGTGCTGCTGGCCGCGCTCGGCCTGGCCTACCTGGCCGAGACCACCCGCACCGCGGCGGAGATCATCGACAAGCAGTCGTTGCTGCTGGCCTGGCCGTGGTCGCTGGGCATCACCTGTGCCAGCTGGATGCTCGCCACCACCGTCGGCCCGTTCGAGACCACCCGGCTGCTGGACCTGCTGCTCACCGACTGGCTGCCCGCCGAGGTGGGCGGCCGGCCCCGCGCCGAGGTGCTGGCGGAGCTGCTTTCACCGGGCGCGGGCTGGCTGGCCGCCCTGGCACCGCTGCCGGTGATCGCGGTGATCTGGGCACTGGAGGCCCACCGGCACAACGGATTCGAGCCGATGCGCAATCTGCTCGCGGCCACTCCCCCACCCCGCGAGTGACCGTGTCTGTACGGCGACACGCCGGGCCGAGCGACCCGGAAATGCGCGTGTCGGGGGACAGACACGGTCGCTCGCGGGGGGTGAGGGGTGGTAGCTGCGGGGGTGCGGGGCGGGGTCAGAGCCGCTCGATGATGGTGACGTTGGCGGTGCCGCCGCCCTCGCACATGGTCTGCAGGCCGTAGCGGCCGCCGGTGCGCTCCAGCTCGTTGAGCATGGTGGCGAACAGCTTGGCACCGGTCGCACCGAGCGGGTGGCCCAGCGCGATCGCGCCGCCGTTCGGGTTCACCTTGGCGTGGTCGGCGCCGATCTCCTTCTCCCAGGCCATCACGACCGGCGCGAACGCCTCGTTGATCTCGATGACGTCGATGTCGTCGATGGACAGGCCGGTCTTCTCCAGCGCGTACCTGGTCGCCGGGATCGGGCCGGTCAGCATGAACACCGGGTCCGCGCCGCGGGCGCTGATGTGGTGGATCCGGGCGCGCGGCTTGAGGCCGTGCTCCTTGACCGCCTTCTCCGAGGCCAGCAGCACCGCCGAGGAGCCGTCGGAGATCTGGCTGGCCATCGCGGCGGTCAGTTTGCCGCCCTCGCGCAGCGGCTGCAGCGCGGCCATCTTCTCCAGCGAGGTCTCGCGCGGGGTCTCGTCGATGCGGAAGTCGTCGACGGCGATGATCTCGTTGTCGAAGTGGCCGTTGCGGATCGCGTTGAACGCGCGCTCGTGGCTGGTCAGCGCGTACTGCTCCATCTCCTCGCGGGAGATGTTCCACTTGTCGGCGATCATCTCCGCGCCGCGGAACTGCGAGATCTCCTGGTCGCCGTAGCGGTGCAGCCAGTTCTTCGACTCGTTGGTCGGGGTGGTGAAGCCGAACTGCTGGCCCACGGTCATCGCCGAGGAGATCGGGATCTGGCTCATGTTCTGCACGCCGCCGGCCAGGATGAGGTCGGCGGTGCCGGCCAGGATCGCCTGCGCACCGAAGGAGATGGCCTGCTGGCTCGAGCCGCACTGGCGGTCGACGGTGACGCCGGGCACCTCCTCCGGGTAGCCCGCCGCCAGCCAGGCCAGCCGGCCGATGTTGCCGGCCTGCCCGCCGATGGCGTCCACGCAGCCGACGATCACGTCGTCGACGGCGGCCGGGTCGACGTCGTTGCGGGCGAAGATGCCGCGGAAGGCGTGCGCGCCGAGGTCGATCGGGTGCACCCCGGCCAGCGACCCGTTGCGCTTGCCGACGGGGGTACGCACAGCGTCGATGATGTACGCCTCAGCCATGGTGTTCTCCTTCGGATGGGTTGGCGGTGATCCCGCCCAGGACGATTGAAAGGTATTGGCGGCCAACCTCTTCTGCCGTCAGCGGGCCACCGGGTTGGTACCAGCGTACGGACACCCAGGTGGTGTCGCGGATGAGGCGGTAGACCAGGTCGACGTTCATGTCCGAGCGGAAGTAGCCCTGCTCGATGCCCTCGGTGAGCACGTCGACCCACATCTTGCGCTGCTCGCGGTTGCGCTCCTCGATGTAGGTGAACCGGGGCTGCGACGACAACCGCTTGGCCTCGTCCTGGTAGATGACCACCTCGGCGTGGCGGTGCTCGATGGCCTCGAACGAGGCCATGAACAGGCCCTTGAACCGCTCCAGCGGGTTGGGCTCGTTGTCGATGATCTCCTGGTAGCGGCCGAACAGCCAGTCCAGGAAGTTGCGCAGCACCTCGTCGACCATTTCCTCCTTGGAGCGGAAATGGTGGTACAGGCTGCCGGACAGGATGCCCGCGGCGTCGGCGATGTCACGGACCGTCGTGGCCTTCAGCCCGCGTTCGGCGAACATGCTCGCGGCGAGCGCAAGCAGCTCGTCGCGTCTGCTCGCCGGCTGCGGCCGAGTTGCCTCTCCCACCACTCAAGGGTATCAACCAAGCGCTTGCTTGCCTACCGTCCGGGGGTGGGTGGCGCGGGGCCTCGCCCCGCCCACGCCGCGAACGTGAGCCCGGGTGCGAGATCTCGGGGATTTCCCGCCCACGGGCTCACGTTCGCGGCAACAGCCCGGGGTTACGGGTGCTGGCTGGAGACCGAGATGACCTCACCGGTGAGGTAGCTGGAGTAGTCGCTGGCCAGGAACGCGATGGTGGCCGCGACCTCCCAGGGCTCGGCGGCCCGGCCGAACGCCTCCTGGTCGGCCAGCCGGTCGAGCAGCTCCGCGGAACTGGTCTTCTCCAGGAACTTGTGCCGGGCGATGCTCGGCGAGACGGCGTTGATGCGCACCCCGTACTCCACCGCCTCGATCGCGCTGCACCGGGTCAGCGCCATCACGCCGGCCTTGGCGGCGGCGTAGTGCGACTGGGAGTGCTGCGCGCGCCAGCCCAGCACGCTGGCGTTGTTGACGATCACCCCGCCGTGGCCGGCGTCGCGGAAGTAGCGCAGCGCCGCGCGGGTGGCGCGCATGACCGAGGTGAGCGAGACGTCGAGGACCCGGTCCCACTCCTCGTCGGTCATGTCGATGACCGGGGTCTGCCCGCCCAGCCCGGCGTTGTTCACCAGCACGTCGATGCGGCCCATCCGCTCGGCCGCCGTGGCGATCAGCGCGTCGACCTGCGCGGTGGAGGTGACGTCGCAGACCACCGCCTCCACCCGGCCCAGACCGAGCCCGGCGAGCTGGTCGCGGGTCTCGCCCAGCCGCCGCTCGTGATGGTCGGAGACCACCACGTCGGCGCCCTCGAGCAGGGCGCGGCGCGCCACCGACGAGCCGATGCCGGTGCCGGCGGCCGCGGTGACCACCACGATCTTGCCGGCCAGCAGGCCGTGTCCCTCGATCTCCTTCGGAGCTACGGAAAGATCAGTCGTCACCCTCGTGGTTCCCTCGGTAGGCCGAGCACGCGCTCGGCGATGATGTTGCGCTGGATCTCGTTGGAGCCGCCGTAGATGGTGTCGGCCCGGGAGAACAGGTACAGCCGCTGCCACTCGTCGAAATCGCCGTCGGTCAGCGTCAGCCCGGCCATGCCGACCACGTCCATCGCGATCTCGCCGAGTTCGCGATGCCAGTTGGCCCACAACAGCTTCGACACGTTGTCCTGCCCGGGCTGCTCGACGTCCATCGTCTTGAGCGCGTACGACCGCATGGTCCGCAGCCCCACCCAGGAGTTGATCAGCCGCTCGCGGATCTGCGGGTCGTCGATGGTGCCGGTGCGCTTGGCCAGCTCGACCACGCCCTCCAGCTCGCGGCGGTAGACGATCTGCTGGCCCAGCGTGGACACCCCGCGCTCGTAGGCCAGCGTGCCCATCGCCACCCGCCAGCCGTCACCCGGTTGGCCGACGACCATCGACGCCGGGGTGCGGGCGTCGGTGAAGAACACCTCGTTGAACTCCGAGTCGCCGGTCAGCTGCACGATCGGCCGGATCTCCACGCCCGGCTGGTCCAGCGGCACCAGCAGGTAGCTCAACCCCTGGTGACGCTTGGAGCCCTTCTCGGTGCGGGCCACCACGAAGCACCACTGCGCCCAGTGCGCCAGCGAGGTCCACACCTTCTGGCCGTTGATCACCCACTCGTCGCCGACCAGTTCGGCGGTGGTGGACACGTTGGCCAGGTCGCTGCCCGCACCCGGCTCGGAGTAGCCCTGGCACCACAGCTCGGTGACGTCGCGGATCTTCGGCAGGAACCGCTGCTGCTGCTCGGGGGTACCGAAGTCGATGAGCGTCGGCCCGAGCAGCTCCTCACCGAGGTGGTTGACCTTGGCCGGCGCATCCGCCAGCGCGTACTCCTCGTAGAACGCCACCCGGTGCGCCACCGACAACCCGCGGCCGCCGTGCTCGACCGGCCAGCCCAGGCAGGTCAGCCCCGCCTCGGCGAGTTTCTGGTTCCACGCGCGTCGTTCCTCGAACGCCTCGTGCTCGCGACCGGGCCCGCCCAGACCTTTGAGCTTGGCGAATTCGCCGACGAGATTGTCGGCGAGCCACTGGCGGACCTCGGCCCGGAACTCCTGGACCTCAATCACCCTTGTAGGCTAACCTACCAAGCACTTGCTTTGTTGCCCGGCCGACGATGCGGCCGTGAAATCACCCACCGCGGACCGGGCGGTCACATTCAAAAGGAGTTCGATGACCGGGGCCCACAGCCAACGGGTCGGGGACGGCAAGCGGACGGTCCCCGCGGTCCTCGACCGGATCGCCGAACAGCTGCCGGACCACGACGCACTGATCACCCCCGAGCGGCGGTTCAGCTACGCCGAGCTGCGCGCCGAGGTGCGCCGCGCCGCCGCCGCGCTGATCGCCCTCGGCGTGGAGCCCGGCGACCGGGTGGCGATCTGGTCCCCCAACACCTGGCACTGGGTGGTGGCCTGCCTGGCCATCCACCACGCCGGCGCGGTGCTGGTGCCGCTGAACACCCGCTACACCGCCAGCGAGGCCACCGACGTGCTGGCCCGCACCCACGCCCCGGTGCTGATCGCCGCCGGGGAGTTCCTCGGCCAGGACAAGACCACCCAGCTCGACCGCGCCGCGCTGCCGGCGCTGCGGCACATCGTGCGGGTGCCGGTGGACAAGGCCGACGGCACCTGGGACGAGTTCATGGCGCGCGGGGTGGACCTGGCCGCCGTGGACGCCCGCGCCGCGGCGGTGCAGCCCGACGACATCTCCGACATCCTGTTCACCTCCGGCACCACCGGGCGCAGCAAGGGCGCGCTGTGCGCGCACCGCCAGTCGCTGGACGCCTCGGCGGCCTGGGCCGAGTGCGGCCGGGTGACCGCCGACGACCGCTACCTGTGCATCAACCCGTTCTTCCACAACTTCGGCTACAAGGCCGGCATCCTGGCCTGCCTGCAGACCGGGGCGACGCTGATCCCGCAGCTGACCTTCGACCCCGAGCAGGCGATGGCCGCAGTGCAGGAGCACCGGATCACCGTGCTGCCCGGGCCGCCGACGATCTACCAGACCATCCTCGACCACCCGAAACGCGGTGAGTACGACCTGAGTTCGCTGCGGTTCGCGGTGACCGGCGCGGCGGTGGTGCCGGTGGTGCTGATCGAGCGGATGCAGACCGAGCTCGACATCGACATCGTGCTGACCGCCTACGGGCTGACCGAGGCCAGCGGGTTCGGCACCATGTGCCGGCCCGACGACGACGCGGTCACCGTGGCCACCACCTGCGGGCGGCCCATCGCCGGCTTCGAGCTGCGCATCGACAACCCGGGCGAGGACGGCTCCGGCGAGGTGCTGCTGCGCGGGCCGAACGTGATGCTGGGCTACCTCGACGACCCGGAGGCCACCGCCGCCGCCATCGACGCCGACGGCTGGCTGCACACCGGCGACGTCGGCCGGGTCGACGAACGCGGTAACCTCACCATCACCGACCGGCTCAAGGACATGTACATCTGCGGCGGGTTCAACGTGTACCCGGCCGAGATCGAACAGGTGCTGGCCCGGTTGGACGGGGTGGCCGAGTCCGCGGTGATCGGGGTTCCCGACGCCCGGCTGGGCGAGGTGGGCAAGGCGTTCGTGGTGCGCAAGCCCGGCGCCGAGCTCGACGAACAGACCGTCATCGCCTACTGCAAACAGCATCTGGCGAACTTCAAGGTGCCGCGCTCGGTGGAGTTCCTCGACGCGCTGCCCCGCAACGCCGGCGGCAAGGTGGTCAAGCCGCTGCTGAGGGAGAGAGCCTGAATGGACCTGCATTTCGACGAGGCCACCGAGGAGTTCCGCGCCGAGGTGCGCGAGTTCCTCGAGGCCAACCGACGGTGGTTCCCCACCAAGTCCTACGACACCGCCGAGGGCTTCGCCCAGCACCGGCAGTGGGACCGCGTGCTCTACGACGCACGGCTGTCGGTGATCAGCTGGCCGGAGCGCTACGGCGGCCGGGACGCCAGCCTGCTGCAGTGGGTGGTGTTCGAGGAGGAGTACTTCCGCGCCGGTGCCCCCGGACGGGCCAGCGCCAACGGCACCTCGATGCTGGCGCCCACCCTGTTCGCGCACGGCACCGAGGAGCAGCTCGACCGGGTGCTGCCGAAAATGGCCTCCGGTGAGGAGATCTGGGCGCAGGCCTGGTCCGAACCGGAGTCCGGCAGCGACCTGGCCTCGCTGCGCTCCACCGCCACCCGTACCGACGGCGGCTGGCTGCTCAACGGACAGAAGATCTGGAGCTCGCGGGCGGTGTTCGGGGACAAGGCCTTCGGGCTGTTCCGCTCCGACCCGACCGCCGAGCGGCACCGCGGCCTGACCTACGTCATGTTCGACCTGCACGCCCCCGGCGTGACGGTGCGCCCGATCGAGCAGCTTGGCGGCGACACCGGGTTCGGGGAGATCTTCCTGGACAACGTGTTCGTGCCCGACCAGGACGTCATCGGCCAACCCAACGAGGGCTGGAAGGCCGCGATGAGCACCTCCAGCAACGAGCGCGGCATGTCGCTGCGCAGCCCGGCCCGGTTCCTGGCCCCGGCCGAGCGGCTGGTGCGGGAGTTCAAGCGCAATCCGGACCCGGCCTTCGAGGAACGCGTCGCCGACGCCTGGATCAAGGCGCAGGCCTACCGGCTGCACACCTTCGGCACCGTCACCCGGCTGGCCGAGGGCGGTGAGCTGGGCGCGGAATCGTCGGTGACCAAGGTGTTCTGGTCCGAACTCGACGTCGCGCTGCACCAGACCGCGCTCGATCTGCGCGGCCCGGACGCCGAGCTCGCCGACGGCTGGACCGACGGGCTGCTGTTCGCGCTGGGCGGCCCGATCTACGCCGGCACCAACGAGATCCAGCGCAACATCATCGCCGAACGGCTGCTGGGACTGCCCCGAGAGAAGAGCAAATGAGATTCGCACTGGACGAGCAGCAGCGGGATTTCGCCGCCGCCATCGACGCCGCCATGGGTGCGGCCGATGTGCCGACGGCGGTACGGGCCTGGGCGGCCGGTGATCCGGCACCCGGGCGCAAGGTGTGGGCCCAGTTGGCCGAACTCGGGGTGACCGCGCTGATGGTGCCCGAGGAGTTCGACGGCATCGGCGCGCACCCGGTGGACCTGGTGGTGGCCTGCGAGCGGTTGGGCCGCTGGTGCGTGCCCGGCCCGGTGGCCGAATCCATCGCGGTGGCACCGGTGTTGCTCGCCGGCGACGAACGTTCGGCCGCCCTGGCCGCCGGGGAACTGATCGCCACCGTCGCGCTGCCGCCGCACACCCCGCGCGCGGTCGACGCCGACGTCGCGAACCTGGCGCTGCTGGCCGGCGACGGCACCGTCGTCGAGGCGCAGGCCGGGCAGCGGCACGACTCGGTGGACCCGGCCCGCCGGCTGTTCGAGCTCACCGCCGGCGGCGAGCCGCGGCCCGCCGACACCGCCCGGGCCTACGAGTTCGGGGTGCTGGCCACCGCCGCCCAGTTGGTCGGGGCCGCGCAGGCGATGCTGGACCTGTCGGTGGAGTACGCCAAGCAGCGGCACCAGTTCGGCCGGCCGATCGGCAGCTACCAGGCCATCAAGCACAAGCTCGCCGACGTCCACATCGCCATCGAGCTGGCCCGGCCACTGGTGTACGGCGCCGCCCTGTCGCTGGCCGACGGGTCGCCGGACACCGCCCGCGACGTCAGTGCGGCCAAGGTGGCGGCCGGCGACGCCGCGCTGCAGGCGGCCCGCTCGTCGCTGCAGACCCACGGCGCCATCGGCTTCACCGCCGAACACGATCTGTCCCTGTGGCTGCTGCGGGTGCAGGCACTGCGCACCGCGTGGGGCGACCCGGTCACCCACCGCCGCCGGGTGTTGGAAGGACTGTCATGACCTCCACCGAAGAACGCGAACTGCTGCGCCAGACCGTCGCCGCGCTGGTCGACAAGCACGCCGGCCCCGAGGCGGTGCGCGCCGCGATGGCCACCGAACGCGGCTACGACGAGAAGCTCTGGCAGCTCTTGTGCGAGCAGGTCGGGGCGGCCGCGCTGGTGGTGCCCGAGGAACTCGGCGGCGCCGGCGGTGAACTCGCCGACGCCGCGGTGGTGCTCGAAGAGCTGGGCAAGGCGCTGGTGCCCACCCCGCTGCTGGGCACCACCCTGGCCGAGCTGGCACTGCTGGCGGCCGACGAGCCGGACGCCGAGGCGCTCGGCGCGCTGGCCGAGGGCAGCTCGATCGGCGCGGTGGTGTTCGACCCCGGCTACGTCGTCAACGGGCATGTCGCCGACGTCGTCGTCGGCGCCGACGGCCGGCGGCTGACCCACTGGACCGACGTCACCGCCGAGAAACTCGACACCATGGACCCGACCCGGCCGCTGGCCCGGGTGCGGGCCGGGTCGACCACCGACATCGGCGCCGACCCCGGCCTGGCCGCCACCGCGGCCATCCTGCTGGCCGCCGAGCAGATCGGCGCGGCCACCCGGTGCCTGGAGCTGACCGTCGCCTACACCAAGGAGCGGGTGCAGTTCGGCCGGCCCATCGGCAGCTTCCAGGCGCTCAAACACCGGATGGCCGACCTGTACGTCCGGGTGGAGAGCGCCCGCGCGGTGGTCGAGGAGGCGATCGCCGAACCGACCGCGGCCAATGCGTCGCTGGCCCGGGTGGTGGCCAGCGAGGCGTTCTCCACGGTGACAGCCGAGGGCATCCAGCTGCACGGCGGCATCGCCATCACCTGGGAGCACGACATGCACCTGTACTTCAAGCGGGCGCACGGCAGCGCCCAGCTGCTCGGCCCGGTGCGCGAGCACATGCGCCGGCTCGAGGCCGTCGCGCTGTAGCTCGCGACTACCGTGGCTGCCATGGACGAGCGCAACCGCGTCGCGCTGCGGGCCGGCATCCCTCCCTTCTACGTGATGGACGTGTGGCTGGCCGCCGACGAGCGCCAACGCACCCACGGTGACCTGGTGAACCTGGCGGCCGGCCAGCCCAGCGCCGGCGCCCCGGGCCCGGTGCGGGCCGCGGCCGCCCGGGCGCTGGAGTCCGGTCCGCTCGGCTACACCGTGGCGCTCGGCATCCCGGAACTGCGCCGGGCCATCGCCGAGTCCTACCGGGACCGCCACGGCCTGGCCGTCGACGCCGACGACGTCGTCGTCACCACCGGCAGCTCCGGCGGGTTCCTGCTGGTGTTCCTGGCCTGCTTCGACCCCGGCGACCGGGTGGCCATCGCCAGCCCCGGCTACCCCTGCTACCGCAACATCCTGACCGCGCTGGGCTGCGAGGTGGTGGAACTGCCGTGCGGCCCGGACACCCGGTTCCAGCCCACGGTGGCGATGCTGGAGGCCCTCGAGCAGCCGGTGCGCGGGCTGATCGTGGCCAGCCCCGCCAACCCGACCGGCACCGTCATCCCGCCCGCCGAGCTCGCCGCGATCGCGCGCTGGTGCGACGCCAACGGGGTGCAGCTGATCAGCGACGAGGTCTACCACGGGCTGGTCTACGAGGGCGCCCCGCCGACCGCCTGCGCCTGGCAGTACTCGCGCGAGGCGATCGTGGTGAACAGCTTCTCGAAGTACTACGCGATGACCGGCTGGCGGCTGGGCTGGCTGCTGGTGCCGCCGGTGCTGCGCCGCGCGGTGGACCGGCTCACCGGCAACTTCACCATCTGTCCGCCCGCGCTGCCGCAGTACGCCGCGGTGGCCGCCTTCACCCCGGAGGCCGTCGCCGAGGCCGAGGCGCTGCTGGCGCACTACGCCGGGAACCGCCGGCTGCTCATCGACGGGCTCACCGCGCTGGGCATCGACCGGCTCGCCCCGGCCGACGGCGCGTTCTACGTCTACGCCGACGTTTCCGACCTCACCGACGACTCACTGGCGTTCTGCGAGCGGCTGCTCGCCGACACCGGAGTGGCGATCGCCCCGGGCATCGACTTCGACACCACGGGCGGCAACCGGTTCGTGCGGCTGTCGTTCGCCGGCGCCACCGCCGACATCACCGAGGCGCTGCGCCGCATCGGCGGCTGGCTGGGCCGCTAGCTCACTCGTCGGTGCGCAGGTAGGGCCCGAGCAGCTCGTCCCAGGCCCGGGCCATCCGGTCGAACTCGTCGGGGCAGGAGTCGGCCCGCTCGGCCGGCAGCAGCTCCTGTTCGACGACGAACGCGTTGCCCTGCGGGTCGGCCCCGTAGATCCAGCACTGCAGGTTGTACATCCGGGCCAGGTCGTACTCGTGGACGTCCCAGAACGGGAAGTCCTCCACCCCGTCCTCGTCGGCGGCGAACATCCGGGCGTAGGCCTGCGCGGCGGCCAGGTCCTCCGGGTCGATGTCCCGGTCGTCGTAGGTCTCCAGCAGCAGCACCGCGGCGAGCTGGTCGGCCACGTCCTCCTCCCGGCCGGTGAACGGCAGGTCGTAGAGGTCGATCACGGCGTGGCCGAGCTCGTGGTAGAAGGTGGCGCGCACCGCGCCGAGCGTGCTGGCCCGCGGATCCGGGTCGTCGGCGAACACCGTCATGCCCAGCGCGGCGTCCTCGTAGCACAGCACCAGCTCGCGGTCGTCGATGTCCCAGAAGGCGTTGGCCTCCCCGCACTCCCGGCCCACCAGCGGCACGTCCTGGGGCAGCCGCAGCATCGCGGTGGCCTCGTCGGCGAGCTCCTCGAGCAGCCCGGCCTCCTCGAGCAGCTGCCGGCCCTGCACGGCCTCCGGCGACTCGGCCGGCTCGTAGACGGCGGTCATCTCACCGTCGGAGCCCGCCGGGCCGCCAGCGGTGGTCGGGGTGCTCGTCGCGGTCGCGCCGGGCGGGGTGCCGCCCGGCTGGTCCGCACCGGCGCAGCCGACGGCCAGCAGCGCCGCCAGGGCACCGGTGATGCCGAGGACACGCAGAATTGACATGTCCGTCAGGATGACACGGTCACAGCCAGGTGTCGACGGTGGTGGCGGTCAGGAACGCCTCGAGGTCGTCGCGCCAGTGCGCCGGGGTGTTCTTGTCCGGTTCGATGCCGGTGTACTCGCCCCGGTAGAACAGCAGCGGCCGCGGCCTCTCGGCGGGCACCTCCGACAGCCCGTGCACCCGGCCGAACACCACGAAGTGGTCGCCGCCGTCGTGCACCTCGTGCACCGTGCAGTCGATGTGGGCCAACGACCCCTCGATGATGGGAGAACCGAGTTCGGAAGGCCGCCAGTCGATTCCGGCGAACTTGTCGGGCTCCCGGGAACCGAACCGGGCCGAGACGTGCTGCTGGTCCTCGTGCAGGATGTTGACGCAGAACCGCCCCGTGGCCTCGATGGCCTGCCAGGACCGCGACTGCTTGGTCGGGCAGAACAGCACCAGCGGCGGGTCCAGCGACAGCGCGGCGAACGACTGGCAGGCGAACCCCACCGGCGTTCCGTCGTGCACGGTGGTGATCACCGTGATCCCGGTGCAGAACTGGCCGAGCACATTGCGGAACGTGCGCGGATCGATCTGCGGTGCCTCGGCCATCGTGGCCTCCCCTCGATTCAGCCCTTCAGCCCCACGCTGAAGTCGTGGCCCCACAGGCTGACCGCGGTGGACTCCCGGGCCACCCACTGCTCGTCGGCGACCTGCAGCCCCTCACAACCGAATTCGACGTCGAACCCGCCCGGCGTCTTCATGTAGAAGGACAGCATCTTGTCGTTGACGTGCCGGCCCAGGGTGGCCGACATCGGCACCTTGCGGCGCAGCGCCCGGTCCAGGCACAACCCGACGTCGTCGGAGTTCTCCACCTCGACCATCATGTGCACGATCCCGCTCGGGGTGGGCATCGGCAGGAAGGCCAGGCTGTGGTGCCGCGGGTTGCAGCCGAAGAACCGCAGCCAGGCCGGCTCCCCGTCGGCCGGCCGGCCCACCGCCTGCGGAGGCAGCCGCATCGAGTCACGCAGCTTGAAGCCCAGCACGTCGCGGTAGAAGCGCAGCGCCTCGGCGTCGTCGCGGCAGGTCAGCACCACGTGGCCGAGCCCCTGCTCACCGGTGACGAACCGGTGCCCGTAGGGGCTGACCACCCGGCGGTGCTCCAGCGCCACGGTGTGGAAGGCCTCCAGGGTGTTGCCGGACGGGTCCTGGAAGCGGATCAGCTCCACCACCCGGCGGTCGGCCAGCTCGGCCTCGGTGCCCTCCTTGTACGGCACCCCGGCGGCCTCCAGCCGGTTGCGGACGTCCTGCAGGTCCTCGGCGTTGGCGCACTCCCAGCCGGATTCCAGCAGCCGGTCCCGCTCGCCGGGCACGATCACGATCCGGGCCGGGAATTCGTCCATCCGCAGGTACAGGGCACCGTCGGTCGGGCCCTTGCCCTCGACCATGCCGAGCACCTTCAGGCCGAACTCCCGCCAGGCCGCGACGTCGGTGGCCTCGATGCGCAGGTACGCCAGCGATCGGATGCTCATGTCCTCAGCCTTTCAGGAAATCCACAGTGAGCCGGTTGAACTCGTCGAACTTCTCCAGTTGCGCCCAGTGCCCGCACTGGCCGAACACGTGCAGCTGCACCCGCGGGATCTGCTTGAGCGCCACCAGCGCCCCGTCCAGCGGGTTCACCCGGTCCTCGCGGCCCCAGATGAGCAGTACCCGCTGGCGCAGCTTGTAGGCCTCCCGCCACATCATGCCGAGCTCGAAGTCCGAGCCGTAGAACGACCTGCCCATCGCTCGGGCGGCGGCCAGCGACTCCGGGGTGGCGGCGATGGCGAACCGCTCCTCGACGAGTTCCGGGGTGATCAGCTTCTGGTCGTAGACCATGATGCGCAGGAACGCCTCGAGGTTCTCCCGAGTGGGCTCGGCGTTGAACCGGGCCAGCAGTTTCACCCCCTCGGTGGGGTCGGGGGCGAACAGGTTCACGCTCAGCCCGCCCGGGCCCATCAGCACCAGCCGGCCGGCCCGCTCCGGGAAGTCCAGCGCGAACCGCACGGCGGTGCCGCCGCCGAGCGAATTGCCCACCAGGGCAGCGCGTTCGATGCCGAGGTGGTCGAGCAGGTCGGCCAGCGCGGTGGCGCTGTAGCGGTTGTACTGCTCGTGCTCGGTGTGCTTGTCGGAGTGCCCGTAGCCGGGCTGGTCGACGGCCAGCACGTGGAAGTGCTCGGCCAGCACCGGGATATTGCGCCCGAAGTTCGACCAGCTCGACGCGCCGGGCCCACCCCCGTGCAGCAGCACCACGGTCTGCTCGTGGCCGACGCCGGCCTCGTGGTAGTGCAGCCGCATGCGCCGGCCCCGGCCGCCGATCTCGGCGTAGCGCGAGGTCGACTCGAAGGTGGGCTCGGCCGCCGCACCCTGCTCGGCAGCGAGATGCGCGGTCATCACACCATCGTGTCCTGGGGCGGCAGCCCGAACTCGTTGTTGCCGAAGATCAGGTAGGCGCGCTCCGGTTCGTTGGCGGCGTGCACCCGGCCGGCGTGCGCATCACGCCAGAACCGCTGGATCGGCGAGTCGGTCAGCAACGCGGTGGCACCGGAGGCCTCGAACAGCAGGTCGATCGAGGCGATCGCGCGGGCGGTCGCGCGCACCTGGTCACGGCGGGCCCGGGCGCGCAGCGCGAACGGAATCTCCTTGCCGGCCTTGAGCAGCTCGTACTCCTCGCCGAGGTTGCCCATCAGCTGGCGCCAGGCGGCGTCGATGTCGCTGGCCGCCTCGGCGATGCGGATCTTGGCGAACGGGTCGTCCTTGGACTTCTCGCCGGCGAAGGCCGCGCGCACCCGCTTGGCCTGGTGCTCCACATGCGCCTCGTAGGCGCCGTAGGCCATGCCCACGATCGGCGCCGAGATGGTGGTCGGATGCATGGTGCCCCACGGCATCTTGTACACCGGCGCGGTGTTGGTCCGGTACCCGCCGGCGGTGCCGTCGTTCATCGCCTTGTAGGACAGGAACCGGTGCCGGGGCACGAACACGTCCTTGACGATCAGCGTGTTGGATCCGGTGCCCTTCAGCCCGACCACGTGCCAGTCGTCCTGGATGGTGTAGTCGCTGATCGGGATCAGGAAGCTGCCGAAGTCGACCGGCTTGCCGTCCTTGATCACCGGACCGCCGACGAAGGTCCAGGTGGCGTGCTGGCAGCCGGACGACCAGCGCCACGCACCGTTGACCAGGTAGCCGCCGTCGACCACCTCACCCGCGCCCATCGGGGCGTACGAGGACGACACCCGCACGTTCGGGTCCTCGCCCCAGACGTCCTCCTGGGCCTGCTGGTCGAACAGGGCCAGGTGCCAGTTGTGCACGCCGATGATGGCGGCGACCCAGCCGGTCGAGCCGCAGGCGCTGGCCAGCCGGCGCACCGCCTCGTAGAAGATCGTCGGATCGCACTGCATGCCGCCCCACTGCTCGGGCTGCAGCAGCTTGAAGAAACCGATCTCCTCGAGCTCCTTCACGGACTCCTCGGGCAGCCGGCGCAGGTCCTCGGTGGCCTGGGCGCGCTCTCGCAGTTTGGGCAACAAGTCATCGATTCCGGCCAGCACCGCCTGCACATCGCGCTGTTCAATGGATGTCACTGATTGCCTCCCAGTTGTTAGGACCGCGATGAGCGCTTGCGCCGAAGAGCCGACCGCGGAGGCTGCATGCCTACGCGAAGCGCCCAACGGGAGCTTGCGCGCGGGTACTACACCTAGTCGCAAGATTAGAACACGTTACGATTTGTGTCGAGAAGCGCGTTCCTGCGGCGGCTGGACCAGCGCACTTGCATTTCTGTAACCTGTTCTAGTTCTTGCTGGAAGGAGCGTCACCCCGTGACCGATGCGCCGCTCGGCAGCCACGTGCTCGAACTGCAGGTGGCCGACGTCGTCGAGGAGACGGCCGACGCCAAGTCGCTGGTGTTCGCCGTTCCCGACGGCTCGGACATCCCGGCCGAGCGGCTGCGCTATGCGCCCGGGCAGTTCCTGACGCTGCGCGTCCCGAGCGACCGTACCGGCTCGGTGGCCCGCTGCTACTCGCTATCGAGCTCGCCCTACACCGGCGACCCGCTGACCGTCACGGTCAAGCGCACCGCCGACGGGTACGCGTCCAACTGGCTGTGCGACCACGTCCGGCCGGGGATGCGGATGCACGTGCTGGCCCCGTCGGGCACCTTCGTGCCGAAGACCCTCGACACCGACTTCCTGCTGCTCGCAGGCGGTTCCGGCATCACCCCGATGATGTCGATCTGCAAGTCCGCACTGGCCGAGGGCAACGGCCGGGTGGTGCTCGTCTACGCCAACCGCGACGAGCGGTCGGTGATCTTCGCCGCCACGCTGCGCGACCTGGCCGCGAAGTACCCGGACCGGCTCACCGTGGTGCACTGGCTGGAATCGGTGCAGGGACTGCCCACGGTGGCCGCGCTGACCGGGCTGGTGGCGCCCTACACCGCGCACGAGGCGTTCATCTGCGGCCCGGCCCCGTTCATGGCCGCCGCCCAGGAGGCGCTCGCCGCGGCCGGCACCGCCCCCGAGCGCATCCACGTCGAGGTGTTCAAATCGCTGGAGTCCGACCCGTTCGCCGCGGTCGTCGTCGCCGAGGACGACTCCGAGGAGGGCCCGGCCACCGCGGTCGTCACCCTCGACGGCACTACCCACGAGGTGAGTTGGCCGCGCAGCGCCACCCTGCTCGACGTGCTGCTGGCCAAGGGCCTGGAGGCGCCGTTCTCCTGCCGCGAGGGCCACTGCGGGGCGTGCGCGGTGGTCAAGAAGCGCGGCGAGGTCGAGATGGCCGTCAACGACGTGCTCGAACCGGACGACCTGGCCGAGGGGCTCATCCTGGCCTGTCAGGCCAAGCCGTGCTCGGATTCGGTGGAAGTCACCTACGACGAGTGACGCCGGCAGCTACCATCCCCGCACGCAGGAAGGGAGTCCGCGTGAACCGGTTGGCCGCAGCCGCCGCCCTGGCGAGCACACTGTGTCTGGGCCTGACCACCCTCACCCCGCCCGCCCCGGCGCGGGCCGCCATCGACACCGCCACCGCGTCGATCCCGGTGCCAGGCGGTGTGGTCGAGGTGCACACCACCGCCAACTGCGTGCTGGCCGAGAACCAGTGCCACTTCACCGCTTCGGCGAACCTGCTCACCCCCGAGGGGCCGACCGGCTTCCCGCCGGACCTGTGGGCGCGGCAGACCACCACGCTGCGGTCGATGGACAAGCTGAACTACCTCGGTGACACCTACTTCTTCGGCGAGAACACCCGGATGTTCAAAGGCCTTGGGCCGGTTGAGTTCACCACGATCTACTTCGGCGCCGGGCCGGTGGAGAAGTACCGGATCTCCGGGTTCACCCGCACCGTGAACTGGCGCGACGGCCAGCCCAAGACCGACGCCGACTACATCGTCTGCTCGCACATCCAGGTGGTGTGGGCCGGGGTGAACCTGACCACCCCGGACGCCTGCGCGCAGACCACCTACAGCTAGCCTGCCCCTCCCCCGCCCCCGCTGCGGCGCGAGCGACCGTGTCTGTACGGCGACACGCCGTGTCAGGCGTGCGCGAGCGACCGTGTCGGTACGTGTCGCCGTACAGACACGGTCGCTCGCGGAATAGCTCGCGGAACGGATCAGCCGCGGGGCAAGCCGAGCAGCCGTTCGCCGGCCAGGGTGAGCAGGATCTGCTCGGTGCCGCCGGCGATGGTCAGGCAGCGGGTGTTCAGGAAGGTGTGCACGGTCGGGTCGACGACCACCCCGCCACCCTCGGACAGCTCCATGTGGAACTCGGCCAGCGCCTGGCGGTGCCGCACGCCGATGAGCTTGCGCGAGGCCGACTCCGCGCCCGGGTCCTTGCCGCCCACCAGCAGCTGCGCGATGCGCTGGTCCAGCAGCGCACCCACCTGCGCGGTGCGGATCAGCTCGCCGAGCCGGTCCTCGTCGGCGGCGTCGAGTTCGACCTGTTCGACCCGGCGCAGCAGCTCCTCCATCGGGTTGCCCAGCGCGGTACCGCCGGCCATGGCCACCCGCTCATTGGCCAGCGTGGTGCGGGCCAGCCGCCAACCGTCGTTGACCTGCCCGACCACCATCTCGTCGGGCACGAACACGTCGTCGAAGAAGACCTCGTTGAACAGTTCGTCACCGGTGATCTCGCGCAGCGGGCGGATGGTGATGCCCGGCGAGCGCATGTCCACCAGGAAGTAGGTGATGCCCTTGTGCTTCGGGGCGTCGGCATCGGTGCGGGCCAGGCAGATCCCCCAGTCGGCGCGCTGCGCGGCCGAGGTCCACACCTTCTGCCCGGTCAGCCGCCAGCCGCCGTCGACCTTGACCGCCTTGGTGCGCAGCGCGGCCAGATCCGAACCCGCGCCGGGCTCGCTGAACAGCTGGCACCACTGCAGCTCGCCACGCAGCGTGGGCGGGATGAACCGCTCGACCTGCTCCGGGGTGCCGTGCTCGAGGATGGTCGGCGCGGCCCACCAACCGATCACCAGGTCGGGCCGCTCCACCCCGGCGGCGGCCAGCTCCTGGTCGATGAGCAACTGCTCGGCCGGGCCGGCCTCACGGCCCCACGGCCGCGGCCAGTGCGGGGCCAGCAGGCCGGCGTCGGCCAGCGCGGGCTGCCGCTTGTCGGCCGGCAGCGCGGCCACCTCGGCCACCGCGGCACGGATCTCGTCGCGCAGGTGCTCCACCGACTCCAGGTCGATGTGCAGCCGGCGGCGTACCCCCTGCCGGGTGAGCGCGGCGATCCGGCGCAGCCAGGTCGAGGCGCCGCCGAGGAACTGCCCGATACCGTAGGCGCGCCGCAGATACAGATGCGCGTCGTGCTCCCAGGTGATGCCGATGCCGCCGAGCACCTGGATGCAGTCCTTGGCGTTGGCCTTGGCCGCCTGGATGCCGGTGGCCGCCGCGACCGCGGCGGCGACGGCCAGCTGCTCGTCGTCGCCGGTGTGGGCGGCGGTGGCGGCGTCGGCCGCCGCGACCGCGATCTGCTGGCTGCGCAACAGCATCTCGGCGCAGATGTGCTTGACCGCCTGGAAGCTGCCGATCGGCCGGCCGAACTGCTCACGCACCTTGGCGTACTCGGTGGCGGTGGTCAGCAGCCAGCGGGCCACCCCGGCGGCCTCGGCCGCCAGCAGCGCGGCGGCCAGGTCCTCGATGCGCCGGGCAGACACCGAAAGCGGTTGCGCCGCAGCGCCGTCGAGCACCACCCGGGCCAGCGGGCGGGAGAAGTCGGTGGCCGGCAGCGGCTCCACCGTCACGCCGCCGGCGGCGGCGTCCACGAGCACCCAGCCGTTGTCGGTCGGCAGCAGCAGCACCCCGGCCGGGTCGGCACCCAGCACGTAGGGGACCTCGCCGGAGACGCGGCCGTCGGCCAGCCGCAGCGCGCCGCGCAGCGCCACCCCGGCCACCCGCTGCCCGGAGGCCAACTGCTCGAGCAGTGCGGCGTCGTCGACCACCAGGGTGGCCAGCGCGGTGGTCGCCACCGGGCCGGGCACCAGCGCGGCCGCCGCCTCGTCGACGATCGTGCACAGGTCCTCCACCGTGCCGCCGGCACCGCCGTGCTCCTCCGGCACGGCCACGCCGAACATGCCGAGCTCGGCGAACGCGCGGTAGGGCTTGCGCCAGGCGTCCGGGTCGCCCTGCTCGACGTCACGCACCGCCTGCACCGACCCGGAGCCCTCCGCCCAGTCGCGCACGAGTTCGCGGGCGGCAAACTGCTCGTCGGTGGTGGTGGTTGACACGGCGACTCCTAGCAGGAAAACGAGAAGCCCACACTTCTCACTAGAACGTGTTCTAATGGTGCCAGTATCCGGCAGTCAAGTCGACCAGTGCGCCCGGCACGACGCGCCGGTCGAACGGGGGTAGGTCCGATGAGCGTCACTCGCGGTCACGCGTATCGTTTCCATCGGACTTGGCGAGTCGAAGGAGCAGTTCCGTCATGGCGTCACCAGCAGGCAGCAAGCCGGACTCGGGCGCGCAGCAGTCGCAGGCCGGACGCAATGGCGAGCGCCCGAACCGACGCCAGGTGACGAACGTGTCGGTCCTGACGGACGCCGAACTCGGCTCGGAGGCGCAGCGCGAGCGCCGCAAGCGGATCCTGGACGCCACCCTGGCCATCGCCTCCAAGGGCGGCTACGAGGCCGTGCAGATGCGGGCCGTGGCCGAGCGCGCCGACGTCGCCGTCGGCACCCTGTACCGCTACTTCCCGTCCAAGGTGCACCTGCTGGTCTCCGCCCTCGGCCGGGAGTTCGAGCGCATCGACGCCAAGCTCGACCGCAACTCGCTGGTCGGCGACACCCCCTACGAGCGGCTCACCTTCGTCATCGGCAAGCTGAACCGGGCAATGCAGCGCAACCCACTGCTGACCGAGGCCATGACCCGGGCGTTCGTGTTCGCCGACGCCTCGGCCGCCGGTGAGGTCGATCACGTCGGCAAGCTGATGGACGCCATGTTCGCCCGCGCGATGAGCGACGGCGAACCCACCGAGGACCAGTACCACATCGCCCGCGTCATCTCCGACGTGTGGCTGTCGAACCTGCTGGCCTGGCTCACCCGCCGCGCCTCGGCCACCGACGTCAGCAAACGGCTCGACCTCACCGTGCGGTTGCTGATCGGCGATGGCAAAGAAGCGAAGGTCTAGCCGGGCCCGGCCCGGGCGGCCTCACACCTGGCCGGTGGTGCGCCCCCGCACCAACTGGGTCTCGAGCACCTCCACCACCGGCTGCCCGGACGGCGGCTTGAGCAGCAGCTGCCCGGCCCGCCGACCCTTCTCCAGGCTCGGCTGGCGCACCGTGGTCAGCCCGCGCCGCACCGCCTCGGCGACCCCGTCGAAGCCGGTGACCGACATGTCGCCCGGCACGTAGATGCCGCGGCCGCGCAGATAGTCCATCGCCGACAGCGCCAGCACGTCGGCGGTGCACACCAGCGCGGTGACGTTCGGGCGCACCCGCAGCGCGAGCTCGGCGGCCGCCCCGCCGGACGAGGCCAGATGGTCGTAGCTCTCCACCACCGTCAGCGCCGACGGATCCAGCCCGGCCGCCGCCACCGCGTCGAACGCACCGGCCACCCGCTCCCGCTGGACGTGGAAGTGCGGCGCGCGCAACCGATCCGGGCCGGCCACCGCCGGCCCGCCGTCGGGAGCCGGCCGGTCCCGGCCCAGCCGCATGGTCAGCAGCGCGATGTCGCGGTGCCCCAGGCCGAGCACGTACTCCACCATCGAACGCATCGCGGCCCGGTCGTCGATGCCCACCCGCGACGCCCCGGGCAGGTCCATCGGCTGGTCGACCACCACCATCGGCAGCCGGCGCTGGGCGAGCACCTCGAGGTACGGGTCGTCGTCGGAGGCCGAGTAGATGACGAAGCCGTCCACCCCGGCCGAGCGCAGCGCCCGCGACCCCTCCTTGACGCTGCGGGACGGGCTGGCCGCCAACAGCATCAGGCTCTGCCCGGCCTCCTCGCAGGCCTCGGCCAGACCGGAGACGAAGTCCAGCGCCGCCGGGTCGCGCAGCGAGTAGTTCAGCGACTCCGACACGAACAGCCCGATGGCGCCGGCCTTGCGGGTGCGCAGCGAGCGCGCCACCGGGTCCGGACCGGGATACCCCAGCCGCTCGGCGGCTTCGAGCACCTTCTGCCGCAACTCCGCCGACAACTGGTCGGGCCGGTTGTAGGCGTTGGAGATGGTGGTGCGCGACACGTTGAGTTCGGCCGCCAACGAGGCCAGGGTCGCCCGCCGCCGCGGCGATGCACTCCTGGACATGCTCTGGGAGGCTAGCGCATCCGGCGCGGGGCGCATGGGAACGTGCGCTAGAGTTATTGGAAACGGTTTTCATTTGTATCTAGACACCAGGAGCTGTTGACCGAATGCGCCGGATGAGTGCCGCGCTCGCGGCCGCCGCGTTGCTGCTCGGCGGAACCGCCTGCGGCCAGAACCGATCCCCCGACCCCGACTCCCCCGACCACGGCCGGCCCACCGTCGTCGCCTCCACCGACGTCTGGGCCGGAGTGGCCCGCGCCGTCACCGGCGAGCACGCGCGGGTCGACGCGATCGTGTCCGGCCCGCAGGGCGACCCGCACTCCTACGAGGCCAGCCCCGCCGACGCCGCCAAACTCACCGACGCCACCCTGGTCGTCTACAACGGCGGGCACTACGACCACTGGGTCGGCGAGGTGCTGGAGAACCACCCCGACGTCCCCGCCGTCGACGCCTACGCGCTGACCCGACAGCCCGTCGACGAACACGTCTTCTACGACGTCGGCACCGCCAAGGCGGTCGCCGAACGGATCGCCGACCACCTCGCCGAGGCCGACCCGGCGCATGCCGACGACTACCGCGACAACGCCACCGAGTTCGGCCGGTCCGCCGACGCCCTGCTGGCCGCGCAGCGCGCCCTCGGCCGGGACCACCCCGACACCGCCGTCGTCGCCACCGAACCCGTCGCCAGCGCCCTGCTGTCCAACGCCGGCATCGCCGACCGCACCCCGCCCGGCTACGCCGCCGCGGCGGCCGAGGGCGACGACCCGGCCCCGGCCGACATCGCCGCCATGCTCGACCTCGTCGAGCAGCGCGAGGTGGCCGCCGTGCTGGTGAACCCGCAGGCCGAGACCACCGCCGGCGCCCGCGTCGCCGACGCCGCCCGCGACGCCGGCATCACGCTGGTCACCGTCACCGAGACCCTGCCCGAGGGCACCGACTACCTGACCTGGCAGCGCGAGATCACCGACGCGCTGGCGACCGCACTGGCCCGGCCCGTACCCGCGACCCGATAATCGGCGCTCGTGTCCGCACAAACCCGCGAGGTGGTCCGGCTCACCGGGGCCCGGTTGGCCTTCGGCGACCGGCTGCTGTGGGAGAACCTCGACCTGAGCGTGCGGGCCGGCGAGTTCATCGCCGTGCTCGGCCCGAACGGCACCGGCAAGACCTCCCTGCTCAAGGTGCTGCTCGGGCAGTTACCGCTGAGCGCCGGCAGCGCCGTCGTCGACGGTGTGCCGGCCCGCACCGGCAGCGACCGCATCGGCTACGTCCCCCAGCACCGGCTGCTCGACCCCGGCCTGACGCTGCGCGGGGCCGATCTGGTCGGGCTCGGCTACGACGGGCACCGGTGGGGCATCACCGCGCCCGGCCGGCGGGTGACCAAACGCGAGGCGGTGCTGCGCGCGCTGCGCCAGGTCAACGCCGCCCACCTGGCCGACGTGCCGGTCGGGGTGATGAGCGGCGGCGAGCTGCAGCGGGTGCGCATCGCCCAGGCGCTGGTCACCGACCCGGTGCTGCTGCTGTGCGACGAGCCGCTGCTGAACCTCGACCCGGGGGCGGCCCGGCTGGTGGCCGGGCTGATCGACCGGCGCCGCCGCGAGGCCGACACCGCGGTGCTGTTCGTCACCCACGAGATCAATCCGGTGCTGCCCTACGTGGACCGGATCCTGTACCTGGTCGGCGGCCGGTTCCGGATCGGCCCGGTCGACGAGGTGCTCACCTCCGCGACACTGTCGGAGCTCTACGGCGCCGACATCGAGGTGCTCCGGGTCCGCGGCCGCTACGTGGTGGTCGGCGAACACCTCGACCACTCCGGTCACGCCACGGGACACGTCCATGACTGAACGCCTCACCGACCTGCTGGCGAACCTGTTCGCCTTCGACGTCACCCTGGACCTGCTGCGCCGCGACTTCGTGCAGCAGGCACTGATCGCCTCGGTGCTGCTGGCGCTGATCTCCGGGCTGATCGGGCCGTTCATCGTGATGCGGCAGATGTCGTTCGCGGTGCACGGCTCGGCCGAGCTGTCGCTGACCGGCGCGGCGTTCGCCCTGCTGGCCGGCATCAACGTCGGCGTCGGCGCGCTGGTCGGCTGCGCGCTGGCCGCGGTGCTGTTCGGCGTGCTCGGCCAGCGGGCCCGGGAGCGCGACTCGGCGATCGGGGTGGTGCTGGCGTTCGGGCTGGGCCTGGCGGTGCTGTTCATCCACCTCTACCCGGGCCGCACCGGGACCAGCTTCGCGCTGCTGACCGGCCAGATCGTCGGCGTCGGCTCGTCCGGGCTGGCACTGCTGACCGCGGTCACCGTCGCGGTGATCGCGGTACTGCTGGTGAGCTACCGGCCGCTGCTGTTCGCCACGGTCGACCCGCAGGTCGCCGCCGCGCGGGGAGTGCCGGTGCGCGCGCTGGGCATCGTGTTCGCCGCCCTGGTCGGAGTGGTCGCGGCCCAGGGGGTGCAGATCGTCGGCGCGCTGCTGGTGATGTCGCTGCTGATCACCCCGGCCGCCGCGGCCGCCCGGGTGTGCCGCTCGCCCGGCCGCGCCATCGCCGCCTCGGTGGTGTTCGCGCTGGTCGCCGCCGTCGGCGGGATCGTGCTGTCGCTGGCCCCCGGGGTGCCGGTGTCGGTGTTCGTCACCACGATCTCGTTCGTGATCTACCTGGTGTGCTGGGGGATCGGCCGGCGCCGGGCGCCGGCGGGACACTAGCCGCCCGTTTCGACCGGGCGGTCCGGGTCGCTCACCCACTCCGACCAGGAGCCCGGGAACAACGCCGCGGCCAGCCCCGCCGAGGCCAGCGCGGCCACCACGACCGCCGCCGTCACCCCCGACCCGCAGTACACCCCCGGCGGGCCGGAGACCCCGGCGCGCTGCAGCGCCGCCCGGACCGCCTCGGGCGGCAGGAACGCGCCGCGCTCGTCGAGCAGTGCGGTGCTCGGCAGGTTGGCCGCGCCCGGGATGTGGCCCGCCACCGGGTCGACCGGCTCGCTCTCGCCGCGGAACCGCTCCGGGGCGCGGGCGTCCAGCAGCGGCCGGCCGTCGGCGGCCTGCCCGGCGGTCAGCGTCGGCAGCGACCCCGCGTACAGGTCGTCGTGGCGCACCACGACGTCGCCGGGCTCCGGCCGCACCGCGCCGGTCTGCAGCCCGCCGCCGTCCGCCACCCAGCCGGCCAGCCCGCCGTCGAGGATGCGCACGCCCTCGATCCCGGCCGTCGTCAGCACCCACCAGGCCCGCGCCGAACCGGCCCGGTTCCAGTCGTCGTAGACCACCACCGGCACCCCGGCGCGCACGCCCCAGCGGCGCGCGGCGGCCTGCAGTGCCGCCCCGGACGGCAGCGGGTGGCGGCCCCGGCCGGCGACGCTGTGGTCGGACAATTCGTCCTCCAGCGACACGTACACCGCGCCGGGCAGGTGCCCGCGCTCGTAGGCGGCGCGGCCGTCCGGCTCGGCCAGGCTCCAGCGCACGTCCAGCAGCGTCACCGGCGCACCGGTGTCGAGCAGGCGACGCAGTTCGGCGGGACGGATCAGCACATCGGTCACACCGCCGATAGTGCCAGGCCGCCTAGGGTGTCAGGCTGTGAACGAGCACGCGTTCGAGCCCGCCGAACGGCGGGCCGTGTACCGGGCCATCTTCTCCCGCCGCGACATGCGCCGGTTCGTGCCCGGCGCGACGGTGCCCGAGGAGGTGCTGGTCCGGCTGCTCGAGGCCGCCCACCACGCGCCCAACGTCGGGTTGATGCAGCCGTGGCGGTTCATCCGGATCACCGACGACGAGCTGCGCCGGGCCATCCACCGCATCGTCGACGCCGAGCGCCGGCGCACCGCCGACGCGCTCGGCGAGCGCGGCGAGGAGTTCCTGCGGCTGAAGGTGGAGGGCATCCTCGACTGCGCCGAACTGTTCGTCGTCGCGCTGCGCGACGGCCGTGACAAGCACATCTTCGGCCGCCGCACCCTGCCGCAGATGGACCTGGCCTCGGTGTCGTGCGCGATCCAGAACATGTGGCTGGCCGCCCGCGCCGAGGGCCTCGGCATGGGCTGGGTGTCGATCTTCGAACCGGCCGAACTGGCCGCCCTGCTGGGCATGCCCGACGACGCCGAGCCGGTGGCCGTGCTGTGCCTGGGCCCGGTGCCGGAGTTCCCGGACCGGCCCGCGCTGGAGATCGACCGGTGGGCGTTCGGCCGGCCGCTGCCGGAGTTCGTCGCCGAGAACGGCTGGGACACCGCCTAGGCTTTGCATCGTGGCCACGGTCGACCTGAACGCCGATCTCGGCGAGAGCTTCGGGGTGTGGCGGCTCGGTGACGACGCGGCCATGCTCGACATCATCACCAGCGCCAACATGGCCTGCGGCTTCCACGCCGGGGACCCGGCCGGGCTGATCCGCAGCTGCCGGGCCGCCGTGCAGCGCGGCGTGGTGATCGGCGCGCAGGTCAGCTACCGGGACCTCGCCGGGTTCGGGCGCCGCTACATCGACGCCGACCCCGAGGACCTGCGCGCCGACGTGATCTACCAGATCGGGGCGCTGCAGGCGATCGCGGCCGCCGCGGGCGGGCGGGTGTCCTACGTCAAACCGCACGGCGCGCTCTACCACGCGGTGATCGGCAACTGGGACCAGGCCCGCGCCGTCGCCGAGGCGGTGCACACCGTCGATCCGGAGCTGCCGCTGCTGAGCCTGACCGGGTCGGCACTGTTCGCCGAGGCGCACAAGCTCGGGCTGCGCACGGTGGCCGAGGCGTTCGCCGACCGGGCCTACCGCCCCGACGGCCGGCTGCTGGACCGTCGGCACCCCGGCGCCCTGCTGCACGACCCGCAGCTGATCGCCGAGCGGGTGGCCGAGATGGTGCAGCACCGCCGGGTGGTGGCGGTGGACGGCTCGACCATCCCGATCCGGGTGGAGTCGATCTGCGTGCACGGCGACACCCCGGGGGCGGTGGCCATCGCCGCCACCGTGCGTGACCGGCTGGCGGCCGACGGCGTCGAGATCGCCCCGTTCGTCCCCCACCCCTGACCCGGGCCGGTGCGCGGCACGCGGCCGTGCTCAGTATCGTGATCCGGTGCTCACGGCCGTAGGTTCGGACCGGTCGGCGCCGCCATGTCGCTGACGCTGGCGCTGGCCGCGTTGCTGGTGGTGCTGGGGTTCGCCCTGGTCCGGCCGCGCGGCCTGCCGGAGGCGGTGGCCGCGGTGCCGGCGGCCGCCCTGCTGCTGGCCTGCGGGGTGATCGACGTCGACGCGGCGTGGGCCGAGGTGACCCGGCTGGCGCCGGTGGTGGGCTTTCTGGCCGCGGTGCTGGTGTTGGCCAAGCTGTGCGACGACGAGGGGCTGTTCACCGACGCCGGGCAGTGGATGGCGCGGGTCGGCCGCGGCGAGCCGCACCGGCTGCTGGCGATGGTGTTCCTGGTCGCGGCCACCACCACCGCGGTGCTGAGCCTGGACGCCACCGTGGTGCTGCTGACCCCGGTGGTGCTGGCCACCGCCCGCACCCTGGGCATCCCGGCCCGGCCGCACGCCTACGCGACCGCGCACCTGGCCAACAGCGCCTCGCTGCTGCTGCCGGTGTCGAACCTGACCAACCTGCTGGCGTTCAGCGTGGCCGGGCTGTCGTTCACCCGGTTCGCCGCGCTGATGACGCTGCCCTGGCTGGCCGCGGTGGCCGTGGAGTTCGCGGTGCTGTGCTGGGTGTTCCGCGGCGAGCTGGCCCGCCGGCCGGAACGGACCGGCCCGCAGCGGGTGGAGGTTCCGGTGTTCGTGCTGGTGGTGCTGGCGGCCACGCTGGCGGGGTTCGTGCTGGCCTCGGCGGCCGGGGTGTCACCGGCGTGGGCGGCGGCCGCCGGGGCGACGGTGCTCGGGGTGCGCAGCCTGGCGCAGCGGCGCAGCACCGTGGCGGGCATCGTGGCGTCGGCGAACCTGCCGTTCCTGGCGTTCGTGCTGTGCCTGGGGGTGGTGGTGCAGGCGGTGATGCGGCACGGGCCCACCGACGCGTTGCGCGGGCTGGTGCCCGACGGTGCGTCGTTCGGTGCGCTGCTGGGGATCGCGGCGCTGGCCGCGCTGCTGTCCAACGTGGTCAACAACCTGCCCGCGACGCTGGTGCTGCTGCCGCTGGTGGCCGGGTCCGGGCCGGCGGCGGTGCTGGCGGTGCTGATCGGGGTGAACGTCGGGCCGAACCTGACCTACGTGGGCTCGCTGGCGAACCTGCTGTGGCGGCACGTGGTGCACCGCGAGCTGCGGGCCGGGTTCGGCGAGTTCAGCCGGGTGGGGCTGGCCACCGCCCCGGTGACGCTGGTGGCCGCGGTGGCCGCCCTGTGGGTCGGGCTGCGGCTGTTCTGACACCCCGCCGTCACACTCGCGGGGGGAACGGGACCTAGCGGGACCGGCGCTGGCGGGCGATCTCGGCCAGCACCACGCCGGCGGCCACCGACGCGTTCAGCGACTCGGTGGGCCCGGCCATCGGGATCGACACCACGTAGTCGCAGTGCTCGCGGACCAGCCGGGACAGGCCCTTGCCCTCGGATCCGACCACCACCACGACCGGGCCGGTGCCGTCGAGCTCGTCGATCGTGGTGGCGCCGCCGGCGTCCAGGCCGACCACCATCAGCCCGGCCTCGGCCCACTGCTTGAGCGTGCGGTTGAGGTTGGTCGCGCGCGCCACCGGCAGCCGCGCGGCCGCACCCGCGCTGGTACGCCACGCCACCGCCGACACCGACGCCGAACGCCGCTGCGGGATCACCACGCCGTGCCCGCCGAACGCGGCGGTGGAGCGCACGATGGCACCCAGGTTGCGCGGGTCGGAGATGTTGTCCAGCGCCACCAGCAGGGCCGGCTGCACGTCCTCGGTGGCCGCGGCCAGCAGATCGTCCGGGTGGGCGTACTGGTACGGCGGCACCTGCAGCGCGAGGCCCTGGTGCAGGCCGTTGTTGCTGATCCGGTCCAGGTCGGTGCGCGGCACCTCCAGGATGGAGATCCCGGCGTCGGCGGCCAGCCGCACCGCCTCGGTCAGCCGCTCGTCGTTCTCGGTGCCCAGCGCCACGTACAGCGCGGTGGCCGGCACCCCGGCGCGCAGGCACTCCACCACCGGGTTGCGGCCGAGCACGATCTCGGTCTCGTCGAGCTTCTTCGGCCGCTGCTGGCGGGCCTTGGCGGCCTGGGCGGCCCGCTTGGCCGCCGGGTGCCCGGGGCGCATGTGCGCCGGCGGCGTGGCGCCGCGGCCCTCCAGGGCGCGCCGCCGGATCCCGCCCGAGCCGACGGTGCGCGGCTTCTTGGTGCCCGGCTTGCGGACGGCGCCGCGGCGTTTGGAGTTGCCCGGCACTACCTCACCCCGTCCATCAGACTCCACTGCGGGCCGTCCGGGGTGTCGGTGACCTCGATCCCGGCCGCCTTGAGCCGGTCCCGGATGGCGTCGGCCTGCGCCCAGTCACGCCGCGCCCGGGCCTCCTCGCGCGCTTCCAGCGCCCAGCCGACCAGCGCGTCGACCGCCTTGAGCGCCGCGGAGGTCTCGCCCCTGTCCACCCACCGCTCGTCGAGCGGGTCGCAGCCCAGGATGCCCATCATGGCCCGGATCTCGCCGGCCCGGGCCAGCGCGGTCTCGTGGTCACCGGCGTCGAGCGCCCGGTTGCCCTCGGCACGGGCGGCGTGGATCTCGGCCAGCGCGGCCGGCACCGACAAGTCGTCGTCGAGCGCGGCGGCGAACCGCTCGGTCCAGCGCATCGGCTCCACCGCGCCCACCCGGACGCGCACCCGGTGCAGGAAGTCCTCGATGCCGCGGTAGGCCTTGGCCGCGTCCTGCAGGGCGGTCTCGGAGAACTCCAGCATCGACCGGTAGTGCGCGCTGCCCAGGTAGTAGCGCAGCTCCGCGGCGCGCACCCGCTGCAGCACCGCCGGGATGGACAGCACGTTGCCCAGCGACTTGCTCATCTTCTCGCCGCCCATGGTGACCCAGCCGTTGTGCAGCCAGTACCGGGCGAACCCGTCGCCGGCGGCCTGGGCCTGGGCGATCTCGTTCTCGTGGTGCGGGAAGACCAGGTCCATGCCGCCGCAGTGGATGTCGAACTCCGCACCCAGGTAGGTGCAGGCCATCGCCGAGCACTCCAGGTGCCAACCGGGCCGGCCCCGGCCCCACGGCGTCGGCCAGGACGGCTCGCCGGGCTTGGCGCCCTTCCACAGCGTGAAGTCGCGCTGGTCGCGCTTGCCGAGCACCTCGCCCTCGCCCTGGTGCACGTCCTCGAGCCGGTGCCCGGAGAGCTTGCCGTACTCCGGGAAGCTCTTGACGTCGAAGTAGACGTCGGCGCCGTCCGCCCGCTGGTCGGTGTAGGCGTGGCCGCGTTCGATCAGCCGCTCGATCAGCTCCACCATCTGGGTGATGTGGCCGGTGGCCCGCGGTTCGGCGGACGGCGGCATGACCCCGAGCGCGTCGTAGGCGGCGGTGAAGGCCCGCTCGTAGGTGGCGGCCCACTCCCACCACGGCCGGCCGGCGTCGGCGGCCTTGTTCAGGATCTTGTCGTCGATGTCGGTGACGTTCCGGATGAACGCGACGTCGTAGCCCTTGGCCAGCAACCAGCGGCGCAGCACATCGAATGCCACACCGCTGCGGACATGGCCGATGTGCGGCAGACCCTGCACGGTCGCACCGCACAGATAGATCGACACATGACCAGTCCGCAACGGCACGAAGTCGCGCACGGCACCGGCCATGGTGTCGTACAGCCGCATCGGCGGCTGTTGCGCTGACGTGCGCGGCTGATCGGTCACGACGCGCCAGCTTACCGGCCGAGGCCGCCGGGTTGAGCCGCGGGGATGAGCAGCGCGGTGGCGATCGCGGCCAGCCCCTCACCCCGGCCGGTCAGCCCGAGGCCGTCGGTGGTGGTGGCCGACACCGACACCGGCGCGCCGAGCAGCTCGGAGAGCACCCGCTCGGCCTCGGCCCGGCGCGGCCCCACCTTGGGCCGGTTGCCGATCACCTGTACGGCGGCATTGCCCACTGCGAAGCCGTGCTCCTCGATGAGCCCGCGGACATGGGTGAGCATGTCGGCGCCACCGGCACCGCGCCATTCCGGGCGGTCGGTGCCGAACACTGCACCGAGATCACCGAGGCCGGCCGCGCTGAGCAGTGCATCGCACAGCGCGTGCGCCGCCACATCGCCGTCCGAGTGCCCGGCACAGCCGTCGGCGTCCTCGAACAGCAGACACAGCAATCGGCACGGCCGGCCGGCCTCGATGGGATGGACATCGGTGCCGAGCCCGACGCGCGGGATCGACATCAACGGACTCAGGACGCCGCGGCCAGGACCTCGTCGAGGATGCTCTCGGCCTTGGCGTCGTCGGTGTTCTCCGCCAGGGCGAGCTCACCGACGAGAATCTGCCGCGCCTTGGCGAGCATGCGCTTCTCGCCGGCCGACAGGCCCCGCTCCTGATCGCGACGCCACAGGTCACGGACGACCTCGGCGACCTTGTTCACGTCGCCGGAGGCCAGCTTCTCCAGATTCGCCTTGTAGCGGCGCGACCAGTTGGTCGGCTCCTCGGTGTGCGGTGCCCGCAACACCTGGAAGACCTTGTCGAGGCCCTCCTGCCCGACCACGTCCCGCACACCGACGTACTCGGCGTTCTCAGCGGGCACTCGAACGGTCAGATCGCCCTGCGCAACCTTCAGGACGAGATACTCTTTGGTCTCCCCCTTGATGGTCCGGGTTTCGATCGCCTCGATCAACGCGGCACCGTGATGCGGATAAACGACGGTGTCACCGACCTTGAAATTCATCAGATTCGAGCCCCTTTCACCACTCGAGTCTAACACGCGGGCGGCGACACGCGCCCGACAACGATGCAGGTCAGGGCCTATCCGGGTGAAGATGAGGGGTTGACATGCCGACGTTTTCGTGCCATGCGTCACGTCGGTGACCCGGCCCCGGCCGGGGCGGGAGCGGCCCGGCCCGCCAACCCCGTTGCAGGGCACCCGAAGCCGACGAAACCGCAGCGAGCGGGGGCCGCGACCGTGCGTGCCCACCCGCCGCCGCACCACACCGCGGTGCCCTCGTCTTCCCCGCGCGAACGGCACCTACTACTGTGCATAGTCGATATGCCGCGACCCCGTCACGGTGACACACCATCGTGGCGTGGTCACAGTGTCGAACTACCGCGACCGCACGGTCGTCGTCGGCTTAGCAGGAGGCTACGCGTGAACCGCAACCCAAGGCGCTTCGTCACGTCCGGTCTGGCCGCGTGCGGGCTGGTCGCCGCAATGGCCTTCACCGGGTGCGGTTCGGGGCAAATCTCCCAGATGACCACCCAGGAGCCGGCCATCAACGGCACCAACGCGTCCGTGGGCGCCATCATGCTGCGCAACGTGCATCTGCGCGCCGAGCAGGAGTCGGACGCCGTCGAGCCGGGCACCGAGGTCGAGCTGCTGTTCGTGGCCGCCAACAACTCGCCCGACACCGAGGACAAGCTGGTGTCGGTCACCTCCGAGGTCGGCGAGGTGAGCCTGACCGGTGACGGCACCGTGCCCGCGGGCGGGGTGCTCATCGTCGGCACCCCCGACGGCCAGGACGAGGTCACCGAGGTGGAGGCGGCCGACGTGGAGACGGCCGAGGTCACCCTGACCAAGCCGATCTCCAACGGCCTGCTCTACCCGTTCACCTTCACCTTCGAGAAGGCCGGCGAGATCAAGGTCGACGTGCCGATCTCGGCGGGTGACGCGCCGCGCCGCGACGCCACCGTCGTGCACCGCGAGGGCCACTGAGCCTCCCGCCGGTTGTCGGTGGCGGCCGGTAGCGTCGCGACGTGGCCAGAGCCGGATCGAGAACACGCGCGCAGTACCGCTGCTCGGAGTGCCACCACGTCACCCCGAAGTGGGTCGGCCGCTGCCCGGACTGCGGTACCTGGGGCACCGTCGAGGAGGTGACGGTGGCGGCGCCGAGCGCCCCCGCCACCCACCGCGCCGTCGCGCCGAGCTCCCCGGCCGTGCCCATCACGGCCATCGACCCGGGCACCACCCGGCACTTCCCCACCGGGGTCGACGAACTCGACCGGGTGCTGGGCGGTGGGTTGGTGCCGGGGTCGGTCACGCTGCTGGCCGGCGACCCCGGGGTCGGCAAGTCCACCCTGCTGCTGGAGGTCGCGCACCGCTGGGCGCGCTCCGGGCGGCGGGCCCTCTACCTGTCCGGTGAGGAGTCGGCCGGCCAGATCCGGCTGCGCGCCGAACGCACCGGCTGCACCCACGACGAGATGTACCTGGCCGCCGAGTCGGACCTGCAGGTCGCGCTGGGCCACATCGACGCGGTGCGGCCCAGCCTGGTGGTGGTCGACTCGGTGCAGACCATGTCCACCACCGAGGCCGACGGGGTGACCGGCGGCGTCACCCAGGTGCGCGCGGTGACCACGGCGCTGACCATGGCCGCCAAGACCACCGGGGTGGCGATGATCCTGGTCGGCCACGTCACCAAGGACGGCGCGATCGCCGGGCCGCGGTCGCTGGAGCACCTCGTCGACGTGGTGCTGCACTTCGAGGGCGACCGCACCTCCGCGCTGCGCATGGTGCGCGGGGTCAAGAACCGCTTCGGCGCCGCCGACGAGGTGGGCTGTTTCCTGATGCACGACAACGGCATCGAGGGGGTGGCCGACCCGTCCGGGCTGTTCCTGGACCAGCGGCCGGCACCGGTGTCGGGGACCGCGGTGACGGTGACGCTGGACGGCAAGCGGCCGCTGATCGGCGAGGTGCAGGCACTGATCGGATCCCCGGCCACCGGCACCCCGCGCCGCGCGGTCAGCGGCATCGACGCCTCCCGGGCCGCGATGATCACCGCGGTGCTGGAGAAGCGGGCCCGGCTGCCGGTCGGCACCAACGACATCTACCTGTCCACCGTGGGCGGGATGCGGCTGACCGACTCCTCCTCGGACCTGGCGGTGGCGCTGGCCATCGCGTCGGCCTACACCGACCTGCCGCTGCCGTCGACGGCGGTGGCGATCGGCGAGGTCGGGCTGGCCGGCGACCTGCGCCGGGTCACCGGCATGGACCGCCGGCTCGCCGAGGCGGCCCGGCTCGGGTTCACCACCGCGATCGTGCCGCCCGGCCTCACCGCGGCCCCCGCGGGGCTGCGTGCCATCACCGCCGAGAACATCACCGCCGCGTTGCGGGTGCTGCGCGACTTCGGCAAGGATCGCTGACAGCAGCCACGACGAGGAGGGGATGCAGAGGGTATGGCCGTCAAGCAGGGCATGCGCGCCGAACACCACGGAGCGCACCCGGCGCGGGCGACGCTGCGCGAAACACTGGGACGGCTCGCACCCGGCACACCGCTGCGCGACGGGCTGGAGCGCATCCTGCGCGGCCGCACCGGCGCCCTGATCGTGCTCGGCCACGACGAGAGCGTGGAGGCGATCTGCGACGGCGGGTTCGAGCTGGACGTCCGGTTCTCCCCCACCCGGCTGCGCGAGCTGGCCAAGATGGACGGCGCGGTGGTGCTGTCCAGCGACGGCTCGCGCATCCTGCGCGCCAACGTGCAGCTGGTGCCGGATCCGTCCATCCCCACCGACGAGTCCGGCACCCGGCACCGCTCGGCCGAGCGCACCGCGATCCAGACCGGCTACCCGGTGATCTCGGTGAGCCACTCGATGAACATCGTCACCGTCTACGTCGCCGGGGAGCGGCACGTGGTGCCGGACTCGGCGACCATCCTGTCCCGGGCCAACCAGACCATCGCCACGCTGGAGCGCTACAAGTCCCGGCTCGACGAGGTCAACCGGCAGCTCTCGGCCGCCGAGATCGAGGACTTCGTCACGCTGCGCGACGTGATGACGGTGGTGCAGCGGCTGGAGATGGTGCGCCGGATCAGCCAGGAGATCGACGCGGCGGTGGTCGAACTCGGCACCGACGGCCGGCAGATCAAGCTGCAGCTCGACGAGCTGGTCGGCGACAACGACCTGGCCCGCGAACTGATCGTGCGGGACTACCACGCCAACCCGGACCCGCCCAGCGACGAGCAGGTCGCCGCGACGCTCGAGGAGCTCGACACCCTGTCCGACAACGAGTTGCTCGACCCCACCGTGCTGGCCCGGGTGTTCGGCTACCCGTCCACCCCGGAGGCGCAGGACTCCTCGCTGTCGGCGCGCGGCTACCGGGCGATGGCCGGCATCCCGCGGCTGCAGTTCGCCCACGTGGACCTGCTGGTGCGGTCGTTCGGGTCGCTGCAGGGGCTGCTGGCGGCCAGCGCCCAGGACCTGCAGTCGGTCGACGGCATCGGCTCGATGTGGGCCCGGCACATCCGCGAGGGCCTGTCCCAGCTGGCCGAGTCCACCATCGCCGACCGACTGGGCTGACCCGTTCCGGCGAGCAGACGCGAACACCCCCCGGGACGGGCTCCACAGGGGGTGTTGGCGTCTGCTCGCGGGAGAGAGGCGGGCAGATCGGGGGCTCAGGCGCCGGGGGCGGGCGCCGGGGCCTCCGGCGCCTCCGGCGCGGGTGCGGGCGGTGGTGCCGCCTCGGCGATGACGAACGGCACCGCCGCGGAGCGCAGGTTGCCCAGCTGCACCACCAGGTTGTAGGTGCCCGGGCCGATGGGCTGGCGCGGCAGCGGGCAGCCCGGCTGCGACCCCATCCCGGTCCAGGTCACCTCGGTGGTCACCTGCTCACCCGGGTTGAACGTCTTGATCAGCGTCTCGTTGGACGGCGCGCAGTCCAGGTTCGACCACAGCCGCTGGTTGTCCAGCGAGTACACGTAGGCGGCCAGCACCGCCGCGCCCACGTCGCGCTTGCAGGCCACCAGCCCGATGTTGGTGACCACCATGGTGAACTTCGGCTGGTCGCCGAGCACGTACTGGGGCTGGCTGGTGTAGCCCTTGACCGCCAACGTGGAGTCCGGGCAGTCGTCGCCCTCCTTCAGCGGGGGCGGCGGGGTGACGGCCGTCGTCGGCGTCGGGGTCTGCGGCTGCTGCTGCGGCGGCGGCTGGATCGGCGTCTTGACCTCCGGGTCCTCCCCCGGCAACGGGGTCGGGGTGGGCTCCGGCTCGGCCTCCTCGGTGGGCACCGGCTGCTCGGCGGCGGTGTTCTCCGACCTGCTGCCGCTGTTGTTGAACACGACCACCACGACGGCCACGATGATGCCGATCACCAGAACCGCGATGCCAAGCGCCACGGCTCTCCGGCGCCAGTAGATCTCGCGCGGGAGCGGGCCTTGCGGTTCGAGGTCGATGGGCACGACACCCACGGTAAGGGCAGGTCAGGCGGGAGGGCTCGATCCGCGCGGCGTGTCGCGGTCAGGTTTCGCCGATATCACCCAGATGGTGCCGCAGCTGCGCACGGCCGTCGGCCAGGTGGTAGGTGACGCCGGCCACCGCCAGGGTGCCGGTCTCGATCCGCTCGGCCACCACGATCGAGCGGTTGCGCAGCTGGTGCACGGTCTCATTGACGTGGCGGGCCTCGAACTCGTCGACCCGGGTCAGCCCGTCGCGGCGGCCCAGCAGGATCGACGGGGTCACCCGCTCCACCACGTCGCGGACGTAGCCGCCCGGCACCACCCCCTCGTCCAGCGCGGACAGGGTGGCCTTGACCGCGCCGCAGTTGTCGTGGCCGAGCACCACGATCAGCGGCACGTTCAGCACGGTGACCGCGTACTCGATCGAGCCCAGCACCGAGGAGTCGATGACGTGCCCGGCGGTGCGCACCACGAACATGTCGCCGAGGCCCTGGTCGAAGATGATCTCGGCGGCCACCCGGCTGTCGGCGCAGCCGAACACCACCGCGGTGGGGCGCTGCTCGGCCGCCAGGCTGGCCCGGTGCTCGATGCTCTGGCTGGGATGTTCCGGGCGGCCCGCGACGAAGCGCTCGTTACCCTCCTTGAGTGCTTTCCACGCGGTCACCGGGCTGGTGTTGGGCATGCCCGCCATTGTGCCGCACGTCACGACCGGCGGCGGGGAGGATGAACCGGCCGGCATGAGCATCGCGCCCACCGAACTGCTGGACTGGTTCGACCGCGCCCGGCGCGACCTGCCGTGGCGGCGGCCGGGCGTGACGCCGTGGCAGATCCTGGTCAGCGAGTTCATGCTGCAGCAGACCCAGGTGTCCCGGGTGGAGCCGATCTGGACCGCGTGGGTGGCGCGCTGGCCCACCCCGTCGGCGACGGCCGCGGCCGGCCCGGCCGACGTGCTGCGGGCCTGGGGCAAGCTGGGCTACCCGCGGCGGGCCAAATGGCTGCACGAGTGCGCGACGGTGATCGCCACCGAGTACGACGACGTGGTGCCCGACGACGTCGACACCCTGCTGACGCTGCCCGGCATCGGCGCCTACACCGCCCGCGCGGTGGCCTGTTTCGCCTACGGACAGCGGGTGCCGGTGGTCGACACCAACGTGCGCCGGGTGGTGACGCGGGTGGTGCACGGCCGCGCCGACGCCCCGCCGAGCGCCCGCGACCTCGACGAGGTGGCCGCACTGCTGCCCGACGACGAGCGCGCGCCGCGGTTCTCCGCCGCCCTGATGGAACTCGGCGCGATCGTGTGCACCGCCAAGACGCCGCGCTGCGAGGCGTGCCCGCTGTCGGCCTGCCGGTGGCGGGCGCTGGGCCGGCCGCCCGGTGCGCCGGTGCGCCGCACCCAGCGCTACGCCGGTACCGACCGGCAGGCCCGCGGCCGGTTGCTGGACGTGCTGCGGGCCAGTTCCGGCCCGGTGCCCAGGACCGAGCTGGACCGGGCCTGGCCCGTCGACCCCGCCCAGCGCGCCCGCGCGCTGGACTCGCTGCTGGTCGACGGGCTGGTCGAGCAGACCGCCGACGGCCGGTTCGCGCTCGCCGGCGAGGGCGATTGAGGCTGCGCTCGGGTCACCGGTCCGGCCGGGATCGCCACCCGGCTACGGTTCAGGCCGACTGCCGGGTGTCGGTGCGGGCGAAGAGGCGCCGGTAGTCCGACGGGGTGACCCCGATCATCCGGCGGAAGTGGTGCCGCAGCAGGGTGGCGGTGCCGAACCCGCAGCGCGCGGCGACGCGGTCGATGTCGAGGTCGGTCTCCTCGAGCAGCCGGCGCGCGTAGAGCACCCGCTGGTCGGTCACCCACTGCATCGGGGTGCGGCCGGTCTCCTCGACGAACCGGCGGGCGAAGGTGCGGGCCGACATGTTGGCCCGCCGCGCCAGGCTGGCCACGGTGTGCGGTTTGTCCAGGTTGGCCAGGATCCAGTCCAGGTGCGGGGCGAACCCCTCCGAACAGCGGTGCGGCACCGGCATCTCGATGTACTGGCGCTGCCCGCCCTCGCGCTGCGGCGGCACCACCATGCGGCGGGCGATCTTGTTGGCGATCTCGGCCCCGAACTCGCGGCGCACCAGGTGCAGGGCGGCGTCGATGCCGGCTGCGGTGCCGGCGCTGGTGATCAGGTTGCCGTCGTCGACGTAGAGCACGTTGCGGTCCACCCGCGCGGTCGGGTGGCGGCGGGCCAGTTCGTCGGCGTGCAGCCAGTGCGTGGTGCAGGGCCGGCCGTCGAGCAGCCCGGCCGCACCGGCGACGAACGCACCCGAGCACACGGTCAGCACGGTGGCCCCGCCGTCGTAGGCCGCGCGCACCGCGTCCAGCGCGTCCTGCGGATAGCCGGCGTCGTAGCCGGGAATGGCGGGGATGGCGACCAGGTCGGCGCCGAGCAGCGCGTCCAGACCGTGGTCGGGGGTGAGGGTGGCGCCCACCGAGGTGCGCAGCCGCCGGCCCGGTTCCGGGCCGCACACCTTGAAGTCGAACGTCGGCACCCCGTCGTCGGAGCGGTCGACGCCGAACACCTCGCAGACGACGCCGAACTCGAACATGGACACCCCGTCGAGCACGAGCGTCGATACGCTGCGAATCGTCATGGCAGGATCTTAGCGGTAGTGGTCACTTCTGCCACTGTTGGCAGGATCTGAGCGGGCGAATCATTTCTGCCATGACCACCGCACTGGCACTTTCCATCCTGATCTCCCCTGTCGCGCTCTCCGGCGCCATCGCCTGGCTGCACCACCGGTTCACAACGCGGTGGCCACCGCCCGGCATTCCCCCCACCGGCGACCGCGACCTGGACCGGATGGCCGCCGAGGCCGCCGCCGTCCGGGCCCGGTTCGAGCGGCACCCGGCCTGGCCGTCGTCAGGCGCGCTCGGCGAGCGCCGCTAGGAACGCCTCGACCGCCTGCCGGTAGGGCTGCGGGGCGTCGTCGTGCACCAGATGGCCCGCCCCCTCGATGCGCACGTAGCTGACGTCGTGGCCGAGCTCGGCCATCCGGCGCATCTGCCCGGCCGGGGCCACCGAGTCGCCGGCCTCGATGAGCAGCACCGGCGCCCGCACCGCCGCCCACTGCGCCCAGTAGTCGCGCCGGCCCCACTCGGCGGCGATCTCGATCCAGCGCCGGCGGTGCCCGTGCAGCCGCCAGCCGGTCTCGGTGCGGTCGAACGCCTCCAGGAAGTACCGCCCGGCCACCGGCCCGAACTCGGCGAGCACTTGCTGCTCCGAGGTGAATTCGACGGGCAGGGCGTGCATCCACGGCTCCCACGGCCCGGTGGTGCGGCCGCGGAAGTCCGGCGCCATGTCCTCCACCACCAGTGCGGCCACCAGCTCCGGGCGTTCGGCGGCCAGACACCACGAGTGCAGCCCGCCCATCGAGTGGCCGATCAGCACGGCCGGCTCACCGAGACCGGCCACCGCGTCGGCCAGGTCGGCGACGAACCGCTCGGTGCTGATCGGGTGCGGGTCGACCACCCCGCGGCCGCGGTGCCAGGGCGCGTCGTAGGTGTAGACCCGGCCCAGCCGCGCCAGCCACGGCACCTGCCGCGACCAGGTGCTGCCCCGCCCCATCAGTCCGTGCACCAGCACCAGGGGGCGCCCCCGGCCGCCCCGGTCGGTGAGCAGTCGGCCGTCCATGGTGGTCATCATGCCGATCCGGCCCAGCGGGTAGCCTGGCAGCCATGGCGGTCGTGAAGATCAACGCAATCGAGGTTCCCGAGGGCGCCGGGCCGGAGCTGGAGAAGCGCTTCGCACACCGCGCCCACGCCGTGGACACCCAGCCGGGCTTCCTGGGCTTCCAGCTGCTGCGCCCGGTCAAGGGCGAGAACCGCTACTTCGTGGTGACGCACTGGGAATCCGAGGAGGCCTTCCAGGCCTGGGCCAACGGCCCGGCGATCGAGGCACACAAGGGTGAGCACCGCAACCCGGTGGCCACCGGTGCGCAGCTGCTCGAATTCGAGGTCGTGCTCGACGTTGCCCCCGGCGCCGAGCAGAACTGACCTTCGGCGAACCGGACGGTGGGTGGCCGCTGCCGCCGCCCTCGCCCTGCTGGCGGGCGGTTGCAGCGGTGACCCGTCGGGCCCGGCGGCCCCGGCCGCCGACGCGCCCTCCTACGGCGCGCACATCCCGACCGGCACCCCTCAGGGCATGCGGGCCAAGCAGGTCATGGACATGCTCAACTCGGACTGGCCGATCGGGCACGGCAATGTCTCGACGCTGGCCACCCCGGAGGCGGTCGAGGAGACCATCGCCGGGATGGACCCGCTGTGGTGGGACCGTCCGGTCACGCTGGAGCACGTCGAGATCGGCGCCGGGTCGGCCGCGCTGCGGGTGCACAACGCCTACGGCGCCGAGCACGACATCGAGCTGAGCGTCGACGGCGACACCCTGGTCGACGAGTTCACCGTTACCCTGCATCCGCCGCGGATCGGCGACTGGGCCGACATCGACGCCGTGCTGGGCGCCTCCGGCGCCCGCTACTCCTATCAGGTGGCCCGCGTCGCCGACGGCCGCTGCCACCGGCTGGCCGGCGCCAACACCGCCGAGTCGCTGCCGCTGGCGTCGATCTTCAAGCTGTACGTGCTGCTCGCGGTGGCCGACGCGGTCAAGGCCGGCACGCTGTCCTGGGACGAGGAACTGGTGCTCACCGAGCGGGCCAAGGCGCTGGGCTCGACGGTGATGGAGGAGCTGCAGCCCGGGGCGCGGGTCTCGGTGCGCTGGGCCGCCCAGCAGATGATCTCGGTGAGCGACAACGTCGCGACCGACCTGCTCATCGAGCGGGTGGGCCGTGAGGCGGTGGAGCGCGCCCTGGTGGCCGCCGGCCACCACGACCCGGAGAGCATGCGGCCGTTCCCGACCATGCACGAGCTGTTCTCGGTCGGCTGGGGCGAGCCCGACCTGCGCGAGCGGTGGAAGAACGCGTCCCGTGCCGACCGCGCCCGGCTGCTCGCGGAGGCCGACGAACGGCCGCTCAACCCCGACCCGGACCGCACCTTCAGCCCCGGCTCGGCCTACGGCGCCGAGTGGTACGGCAGCGCCGAGGACATCTGCCGGCTGCACGTGGCGCTGCAGCGGGCCGCGGTCGGCCCGGCCGCGCCGGTGCGCGACATCCTCTCCGCGGTTCCCGGCATCACGCTGGACCGCACGGTGTGGCCCTACATCGGCGCCAAGGGCGGCAACCTGCCCGGCGACCTGACCTTCAGCTGGTACGCCGAGGACCGCACCGGGGTGCCCTACGTGGTGAGTTTCCAGCTGACCTGGCCGCAGTACCGCAGCCGGACCGCGGCCACCTGGCTGCTGGCGATCGCCCAGCAGGCCTTCGGACTGATCCAGCGGGACCAACCGGCGGGCCGGTAGCACCGGCGTCGCGCACTCCCCCGGGACGCACCCCGCCGGTGGGCTAGGCTGACCTCGCTGCGGTGAACGGGAACCCGGTGCGAATCCGGGACGGCCCTCGCCACTGTGAATGGGGAGCCGGCGTCCAGATCGGCCACTGTCCGCGCCCGGCGCGGATGGGAAGGCGGACGACGGCGTTCCGGCCACTGCCTGTGGTCCGGTGCACCCATGAGCCAGGAGACCGGCCGCAGCCGCTGTATCGACGCCCTCGAGGTGTGGGGCAGAAAGGCACAACGGATCGATGCACATCGCAGAGGGATTTCTCCCACCCGTACACGCTGTGGCCTGGACCGTCGCCGCGGCGCCGTTCGTGATCCACGGCGCCCGCCAGGTGGCCCGGACCGTGCGCAGTCAGCCCTCGGCCGGCCCGCTGCTGGCCGCCGTCGGCGCGTTCTCCTTCGTCATGTCGGCGATCAAGCTGCCGTCGGTGACCGGGTCGAGCTCGCATCCCACCGGCACCGGGCTGGGCACGGCGATCTTCCGGCCGCCGGTGATGGCCTTCCTGGGCACCATCGTGCTGCTGTTCCAGGCGCTGCTGCTGGCCCACGGCGGCATCACCACGCTGGGCGCCAACGTGTTCTCCATGGCGATCGCCGGCCCGTGGGCGGGCTTCGCGGTGTACACGGTGCTGCGCCGGTCCGGGCTCGGCGTGCTGCCGGCGGTGTTCGCGCTGGCCTTCGTCGCCGACCTGGTCACCTACCTGGTGACCAGCGTTCAGCTCGCGCTGGCCTTCCCGTCCGCCGAGGGCGGGTTCGCCGAGAGCCTCGCCGAGTTCATGGGCGTCTTCGCGGTCACCCAGGTGCCGCTGGCGATCGTCGAGGGGCTCGTCGCCGTCGTCATCGTGCGGGTGCTCATGCAGGTGGCGGCGTCCGAGCTGGTCAGCCTCGGCTTCCTGCGCCGCGGCGAGGTGCCCGCCGGCGCCGACGACGAACTGGCCGACACCGAGCGGACGGGGGTCTAGGAGATGACGTCGCAGATCAACTCCCCCGGTTCGGGCCTGCGCCCGGTCGTCGTGACCGCGATCGTGCTGCTCGCGCTCGCGGGCGTGATCGCCGTCGGCTCGCTGCTGTACGGCTCCGCCGCCAACTCCGAGGCGGCGTTCGGCGGCGCCGACGGCCAGGCCGAGGAGGTGATCGCCGAGATCCACGCGGACTACGAGCCGTGGTTCTCCCCCCTCGTCGGCGAGCTGCCCGGTGAGGTCGAGTCCGGCCTGTTCGCGCTGCAGGCGGGCCTCGGCGGCATCGTCCTCGGCGCCGCCGTCGGCTGGTACGCCGGCCGCAGGCGCGGGCGGGCCGAGGCGCTGACCGGCCGGGGGACGCACGGCAGCGACTGATCCCCCGCCCGACCCGTGAACCCACTCGACCGCAGCGCGGCCGGCAACCGGTGGTCGGCGCACCCGGCCGCCGAGAAGGTCTGGCTGTTCGGTGGGCTGCTACTGTGCGCGATGGTGCTGCCGCCGCGCACCGGGGCGCCGCTGGTGCTGGCCGCGGTGCTGGTCGCCACGCTGGTGCTCGCCCGGGTGCCGGCACGGCTGTTCCTGCTCACCCTGGCCGGCCCGGCGGCGTTCATCCTGCTCGGGTCGCTGCCCATCGCCGTCGGGCTGCGCGGCGGACTCCATCTGGAGCCCGACGGGCTCGACCTGGCCGTCGACACCGCGCTGCGGGCGATCGCGGCGTCGGCGGCGACGGTCGGGCTGGCGCTCACCACGCTGATGGCGGACCTGCTGGCGTTGGCCCGGCGAGCCGGGGTGCCGGCCCCGCTGTGCCACGTCGCGGATCTGACCTACCGTCTTGTCGGTATCCTCATCCGCTCCGCGCGCACCTCCCGGGAGGCGATCGGTCTCCGGCTGGGCCTGCGCACCCCGAAGGAGGCGATCACCACGATCGGGGCACAGACCGCGCTGGTCTTCGTCCGGGCGACCGACCGGGCGCGGGCGATGTCGGAGGCGATGTCGCTGCGCGCCGCGCCCGGCATGACCGCGGTGCTCACCGGCGACCGACCGGTGCGGCCGCGACGGCTCGTGGTGACCACCGTGGTGCTCGGTGCGATCGCCGCGGCCGCCCTGCTGTCCCGGAGGGCCGGCATCGGTGGATGAGCCCGAACTGCTCGGCCTGGCGGACGTCGGGTTCGCCTACCCGCGCGGGCCGCTGGTGCTCCGCGACGTGAACCTGTCGCTGCGGCCGGGCGAACGGATCGCGCTGCTGGGCGCCAACGGCTCCGGCAAGACCACGCTGCTGCGCCTCCTGGTCGGCCTGGCACGCCCGACGCGGGGTACAGTGCGGCTGGAGGGCAGGCCGCTGACCGGCTCGCGGGCCGACCGCACCCGGCTGCGCGCCCGGGTGCAGATGGTGCTGCAGGAGCCCGACGACCAGATCGTCGGCGCGACCGTGCGCGCGGACGTCTCGTTCGGGCCGGCGAACCTGGGCCTGGACCGCACCGAGGTGGCCGCGCGGGTGGATGCGGCCATGGCCGCCCTGGGGGTGGCCGAGCTCGCCGACCGGCCGCCCAACCACCTGTCCTTCGGCCAGCGCAAACGGGTGGCGCTGGCCGGTGCGCTGGCCATGCGCCCGCGGGTGCTGCTGCTCGACGAGGCCACCGCCGGGCTCGATCCCCGGACGGTCGAGGACCTGCTGGCCGTGCTGTCCGAGCTGGCCGCGGCCGGCACCGCGGTGGTGCTGGCGACCCACGACGTCGATGTGGCCTGGTCGTGGTCGCAGGACACCCTGGTGCTCGCCGACGGGACGGTCCGGCGCGGCCGCACCCACGACCTGCTGTGCGACGACGAACTGCTCGCGGGTGCGCGGCTGTCCGTCCCGTGGGGCGCCGCGGTGTCGCGGCGGCTCGGCCGCACGGTGCTGCGGCCCGGAGACGTCTGACCGGGTGATCGCCGGCGGCTTTCTGCGCCCGGGACACCGAACGGGCGGCCACCCACCGGGGTGACCGCCCGTTCGCGGTAGTCGTCGACTTCCGGTCGTCTACTCCGGGGAGCCGGCCGCCGGGGCGACCAGGTCCGGTTCGGCCGACGCGGCGCGCTTCGGCCCACCGGTGAAGGTGAACCGGGCGTCCTCGCCGGGACCCTCGCCGTCCCAGCCCTCGACGTCGACCGTGACGAGCTGGCCGGGCCGGATCTCCTCGAACAGGATCTTCTCCGACAGCTGGTCCTCGATCTCGCGCTGGATGGTCCGGCGCAGCGGCCGCGCCCCGAGCACCGGGTCGAAGCCCCGCTTGGCCAGCAGCTTCTTGGCCTTGTCGGTCAGCTCGATGTCCATGTCCTTGGCCTTGAGCTGGGTGGCCACCCGGCCGATCATCAGGTCGACCATCCGGATGATCTCGTCCTCGGTCAACTGGTGGAAGACGATGATGTCGTCGATGCGGTTGAGGAACTCGGGGCGGAAGTGCTTCTTGAGTTCGTCGTGAACCTTCTGCTTCATCCGCTCGTAGTTGTTCTCCCCGCCGCCCTGGCTGAAGCCGAGGCCGACCGCCTTGGAGATGTCGGAGGTGCCCAGGTTCGAGGTGAAGATCAGCACGGTGTTCTTGAAGTCGACCGTGCGGCCCTGGCCGTCGGTGAGGCGGCCATCCTCGAGCACCTGCAGCAGGCTGTTGTAGATCTCCGGGTGGGCCTTCTCGATCTCGTCGAACAGCACGACGCTGAACGGCTTGCGGCGCACCTTCTCGGTGAGCTGGCCGCCCTCCTCGTAGCCGACGTAGCCCGGAGGGGCACCGAACAGCCGCGAGGCGGTGAACCGGTCGTGGAACTCACCCATGTCGATCTGGATGAGCGCGTCGTCGTCGCCGAACAGGAACTCCGCGAGCGCCTTGGACAGCTCGGTCTTCCCGACGCCGGACGGGCCGGCGAAGATGAACGAGCCGGACGGGCGCTTCGGGTCCTTCAGGCCGGCACGGGTGCGGCGGATCGCCTTGGCGACGGCCTTGACGGCGTCCTCCTGGCCGATGATCCGCTTGTGCAGCTCCTCCTCCATGCGCAGCAGCCGAGTCGTCTCCTCCTCGGTCAGCTTGAACACGGGGATGCCGGTCCAGTTCGCCAGCACCTCGGCGATCTGTTCGTCGTCGACCTCGGCCACCACATCCAGGTCACCGGACCGCCACTGCTTCTCCCGCTCGGCGCGCTGGGCGACCAGCTGCTTCTCCTTGTCGCGCAGCGCAGCGGCCTTCTCGAAGTCCTGCGCGTCGATCGCCGACTCCTTCTCCCGGCGGGTCTCGGCGATCTTCTCGTCGAACTCGCGCAGGTCCGGCGGCGCGGTCATGCGGCGGATGCGCATCCGGGCGCCGGCCTCGTCGATGAGGTCGATCGCCTTGTCCGGCAGGTAGCGGTCGTTGATGTAGCGGTCGGCCAGGGTGGCCGCCGCCACCAGCGCCCCGTCGGTGATCGACACCCGGTGGTGGGCCTCGTAGCGGTCGCGCAGCCCCTTGAGGATCTCGATGGTGTGCGCGACGCTCGGCTCGCCGACCTGCACCGGCTGGAACCGGCGCTCCAGGGCGGCGTCCTTCTCGATGTACTTGCGGTACTCGTCGAGCGTGGTGGCGCCGATCGTCTGCAGCTCACCGCGGGCCAGCTTGGGCTTGAGGATGCTCGCGGCGTCGATCGCGCCCTCGGCGGCACCGGCCCCGACCAGCGTGTGCAGCTCGTCGATGAACAGGATGATGTCGCCGCGGGTGTTGATCTCCTTGAGCACCTTCTTCAGGCGTTCCTCGAAGTCACCGCGGTAGCGGCTGCCGGCCACCAGCGAGCCCAGGTCCAGGGTGTAGAGCTGCTTGTCCTTGAGCGTCTCCGGCACGTCGCCGTTGACGATCGCCTGGGCCAGCCCCTCGACCACGGCGGTCTTGCCGACGCCGGGCTCGCCGATCAGCACCGGGTTGTTCTTGGTGCGCCGGGAGAGCACCTGCATGACCCGCTCGATTTCCTTCTCCCGGCCGATGACCGGGTCGAGCTTGCCCTCGGCGGCGGCCGCGGTCAGGTTGCGGCCGAACTGGTCGAGCACCAGGGAGGTCGACGGCGTGCCCGACTCCCCGCCGCGGCCACCGGTACCGGCCTCGGCGGTCTCCTTGCCCTGGTAGCCGCTCAGCAGCTGGATGACCTGCTGACGCACCCGGGTCAGCTCGGCACCGAGCTTGACCAGCACCTGGGCGGCCACACCCTCGCCCTCGCGGATCAGGCCGAGCAGGATGTGCTCGGTCCCGATGTAGTTGTGGCCCAGCTGCAGTGCCTCGCGCAGCGACAGCTCGAGGACCTTCTTGGCGCGCGGGGTGAAGGGGATGTGACCGGAGGGAGCCTGCTGGCCCTGTCCGATGATCTCCTCGACCTGGCTGCGCACCGCCTCCAGCGAGATGCCCAAGGCCTCGAGCGACTTGGCGGCGACGCCCTCGCCCTCGTGGATGAGTCCCAGGAGGATGTGCTCGGTCCCGATGTAGTTGTGGTTGAGCATCCGGGCCTCTTCCTGAGCCAGGACGACGACCCGGCGGGCGCGGTCGGTAAATCTCTCGAACATCGGTGGTTACCTGCTCTCCATCACATTGCGCGGCACTGCACGCGGACCCGCGCTTCAGCACCTGCCGTCCACTCTAATGGGCGGCGGCCCCGGGTGCGGTTGTTGCCCGTGCGTACGGGTCGAGCGGGCCGGCGAAGTCCGCCGACCGCCCCGGTCCTCGTCATTCGGAGCTGATACCCGGTGCTGCCCAGATCAACGCGGGGGCGGCGGGAAACGTTTCGGTAACCGCCGGAAAAGGGTTCGCCGCTAGCGAAAGGGCCGGCCGGAGCGGTCGGATCGCGCTCCGGCGGCCCCGGGCACCGCCGAGCTACTTGGCCGTCGCGGCGTGGAACGCCTCGATGATGTCGGCCGGGATCCGACCGCGCGAGGACACGTTGTGCCCGTTGCGGCGGGCCCACTCGCGAATGGCCGCGCTCTGCTCGCGGTCGATCGCGGCCCGGCCCCGACCGGGTCCGGTGGAGCGGCCGGCACCGGTGCGGCGGCGACCGCCGACGCGGCGACTCTTCTCCACCCACTGCTTGAGATCGGCGCGAAGCTTTGCGGCATTCTTGGCGGACAGGTCGATTTCGTACGTCACCCCGTCGAGGCCGAACTCGACGGTCTCGTCCGCCGGCCCTTCGCCGTCGAAATCATCAATCAGCGTGACCGTGACCTTCTTTGCCATCAGCTATCGCCCTTCTGACGGAGTGGCTCAACGAGCCATGGCATTCATGACTCTATGACTCGAACCCCCTCGATCAATGTGCCACACCGTCACGGCGAAATTCAACTCCGTATTCGGGGCGTGTCAGTTCTGACGCGGACGCACAATTGGGAACAATACGGTCTCCCTAATTGACAGCCCCGTCAACGCCATGAGCAGGCGGTCGACACCCATTCCGGTGCCGGTGGTCGGCGGCATTCCGTACTCCAGGGCCGCCAGGAAGTCCTCGTCGAGGAGCATCGCCTCGTCGTCGCCGGCGGCGGCGGCGCGGGCCTGCGCCTCGAACCGTTCCCGCTGAATAATCGGGTCGATCAACTCCGAATATCCGGTGGCGAGTTCGAAACCGCGAACATAAAGATCCCATTTCTCGGTGACACCGGGCTTGCTCCGATGTGACCGAGTCAACGGCGTGGTCTCGACTGGGAAGTCCCTCACAAAAGTAGGTGCCCATAATTTATCACCGACGAGGTGTTCCCAGAGTTCCTCGACCAACTTTCCGTGGCCATAACCGCGGTCACGCGGAATCTCCAGGTCCAACCGGTCGGCAATGGACCACAGGTGTTCGGCCGGCGTGTCGGGGGTGATCTCCTCGCCGAGCGCCTCCGACAGCGACGGGTACATCTCCACCGAGTCCCACTCACCGTCGAGGTCGTACTCGGTGCCGTCGGGCAGCGGCACCTGCCGGGTGCCGATCGCCTCGTCGGCGACCTCCTGGATGAGCTCGCGGATCATCACCGCGGAGGTGTCGTAGGTGCCGTAGGCCTCGTAGGTCTCCAGCATCGCGAACTCCGGGGAGTGGGTGGAGTCCGCGCCCTCGTTGCGGAACACCCGGTTGAGCTCGAAAACCTTGTCCAGCCCGCCGACCAGGCAGCGCTTGAGGAACAACTCCGGGGCGATGCGCAGGTACAGGTCGGTGTCCAGGGCGTTGGAATGGGTGACGAACGGCCGGGCGGCCGCCCCGCCGGGCAGCGTCTGCAGCATCGGGGTCTCGACCTCGAGGAACCCGCGCCGGTGCAGCGCCGAGCGCACCGCGCGCACCACCGCGATGCGGGTCCGCGCGATCCGGCGCGCGTCGGGCCGCATGATCAGGTCGACGTAGCGCTGCCGGACCCGCGACTCCTCGTTCATCTCCTTGTAGGACAGCGGCAGCGGCCGCAGCGACTTCGACGCCATCTGCCAGGAGTCGGCGAGCACCGACAGCTCACCGCGGCGGGAGCTGATCACCTCGCCGTGCACGTAGACGATGTCGCCCAGGTCGACGTCGTGCTTCCAGGCCTCCAGCGCCTCCTCGCCCACCTCGGCCAGCGACAGCATCGCCTGCAGTTGGGTGCCGTCGCCCTCCTGCAGGGTCGCGAAGCACAGCTTGCCGGTGTTGCGGGAGAACACCACCCGCCCGGTCACCCCGACGATCCGGCCGGTGCGGGTGTCCGGCGCCAGGTCCGGGTAGGCCTGCCGGATCTCGGCGAGGGTGTGGGTGCGGGGAACCTCGACCGGGTACGGCTCGCGGCCCTCGGCCAGCAGGCGTTCCCGCTTGGCCTGACGGATCCGGAACTGTTCGGGGAGGTCGCGGCGGCTGTCCGGTGCTGTCACGATATGCCAGCCTATCCGGGGTTTGGCCGGGCCCCGCCGGACAGGGGGTGGCGGCGGTTCCGCTCCCCGGGCCGGTGGGCGGCGTTTAATCACCGGCATGGCCGATCCGATCGACCGCGCCCGGCTCGCCGCGCTCGCCGACGAGCCGCTGGACTGGCGGCACCGGTGGCTGCCGGCGGCGTGGCAGGGCGCCACCGGCGCCGAGATCTGTGCGCGGGCGCCGGTGCTCGCCGAGTCCGGGGTGCTCGGCCCGGTGTGCGTGCTGTCCGACACCGCACTGCGGCACAACATCGCGACCATGGCGCGCTGGTGCGCCGAGCGGGGCGTCGAGCTCGCCCCGCACGGCAAGACGCACATGTCCCCGCAGCTGCTGGCCCGCCAGCTCGCCGCCGGGGCGTGCGGGGTGACGGTGGCGCACGTCGGGCAGGCCCGGGTGTACCGGGCGTTCGGGGTGCGCTCGATCATCCTGGCCAACGAGCTGGTGGACCCCGCGGGCCTGGCCTGGGTGGCCGCCGAGCTCGACGCCGACCCGAACCTCGAGCTGGTGTGCTGGGTGGACTCGACGGCCGGGGTGGCGGCGATGGACGCCGCGCTCGCCGCGGCCGGGGCCGCCCGGCCGCTGCCGGTGTGCGTCGAGCTCGGGCTGCCCGGCGGGCGCACCGGGTGCCGCACCGACGGGCAGGTCGACGCGGTGACGCGGGCGGTGCTGGCCAGCCCGCGGCTGCGGCTGGCCGGGGTGGCCGGCTACGAGGCCGCGCTGGGCCAGGACCCCGGGCCGGCGGCCCGCGCCGGCGTGGTCGACCACCTGCGCCGGCTGCGCGCCGCCGCGCTGCGCCTGGCCCCGGCGTTCGAGACCGACACGGTGCTGGTCAGCGCCGGCGGCAGCTACTACTTCGACCTGGTGGCGCGCGAACTCGCCGGCGACTGGCCGACCGGGCTGCGGGTGCGCACCGTGCTGCGCAGCGGCTGCTACCTGACCCACGACCACGGCGGGTACGCGCAGGGGTCGCCGCTGCGCGACCGGCTGCGCCCGGCGCTGACGGTGTGGGCCCGGGTGCTCAGCCGGCCGGAGCCGGGGCTGGCGCTGGTCGGCATGGGCCGCCGCGACGTGTCGTTCGACCAGCAGCTGCCGGTGCCGTTGGACCTGCCGCAGGCCCGGGTGACCCGGCTCGACGACCAGCACGCCTATCTGACCCTCGCCGGGCCGGACGTGCCGGTGGGCCGGTGGCTGGCGTTCGGGATCGCGCACCCTTGCACGGTGTTCGACAAGTGGCCGCTGCTCCCGGTGCTCGACGACGCCGGCCGGGTGGTGGAGTTGGTCCGGACGTTCTTCTAGTGCGGCTCAGCGGTTCTGGCGTGACCGGCGGCCGTTGTCGCGGTTGCGCTCGAACACCAGCCGCAGCCCGTCGAGGGTGAGGTTGCGGTCGTAGCGGTCGACGGTGCGCAGTTCGGGCAGCAGCAGCGGCGCGATGTGGCCGGTGGCGACCACGGTGACATCGCCCGGCGCGAGGCCGAGTTCCTCGCGCACCCGGCCGACCAGCCCGTCGACCAGCCCGGCGAACCCGAACACCGCACCGGCCTGCATGCACTCGACGGTGTTCTTGCCGACCACCGAGCGGGGCCGGGTCAGCTCCACCCGGCGCAGCGCAGCCGACCGCGCCGCCGCCGCGTCCGAGGACACCTGCACACCGGGGGCGATTGCACCGCCGAGGAATTCGCCCTTGGCCGAGACCACGTCCACGCAGATCGAGGAGTTGAAGTCGACCACGATCGCCGCGCTGCCGAACTTGTGGTAGGCGGCCAGGCAGTTGACGATCCGGTCGGCACCGACCTCTTTGGGGTTGTCCACCAGCAGCGGGATCCCGGTGCGCACCCCGGGCTCGATGAGCACGTGGGGCACATCGGGCCAGTACTGGTCGAGCATGATGCGAACCTCGTGCAGCACCGAGGGCACCGTCGACAGTGCGGCGGTGCCGGTGAGCCGCTCGGAGTCGTCGCCGATCAGCCCGTCGATGGTCAGCGCCAGCTCGTCGGCGGTGACCTCGGCCTCGGTGCGGATCCGCCACTGCTGCACCACTTTCGCGTGGTCTCCGGTGCCGGAGACCAGCCCCACCACGGTGTGGGTGTTGCGGACGTCGATCGCCAGCAGCATGGCGGCTACCGCGGGGAGAGCAGCTCGGCGGCCGCGGCGGGGACGTAGGCCGGGTCGTCGGCGTGTCCGCCGAGGTCGACGGGCCGGTTGTCGGCGTCGACGAACACCACCCGCGGCCGGTGCGACCGGGCCTGCTCCTCGGCGACGAGGGCGTAGGACAGCAGGATCACGATGTCGCCGGGGTGCACCAGATGCGCTGCCGCACCGTTGATCCCGATCACCCCGCTGCCGCGCTCGCCGGCGATGGCGTAGGTGACCAGCCGGGCTCCGTTGGTGACGTCGACGATGGTCACCTGCTCCCCCTCGAGCAGGTCCGCGGCGTCCATCAGGTCGGCGTCGACGGTCACCGAGCCGACGTAGTGCAGATCCGCCGCCGTCACCCGGGCCCGGTGGATCTTGGACTTGAGCATGGTGCGGAACATCAATTCCTCCAGGGAAGTTCGTTGCCGGCACCGGACCCGTCGGCGGACGGGGTGGGGTGCCCCTCGATGGCGGCCACGCCGAGCTCGACGGCGATGTTGTCGATCAGCCGGGTGCGGCCCAGCCGAGCGGCGATCAGCATCCGGGCCGGCCCGCTCGCCGGCGCCGGGCCCAGCATCGGGTCGCGCACCTCGAGATAGTCCAGTTGCAGCGCGGGCACCTCGGCGATGACGGCCCGGGCCGCGTCCAGCGCGGCCTGCACGCCACCGCGGGCCCCGTACATGCCGGCCAGCAGGGCGGCCGACACCGCGCCGGCCAGCTCGCGCTCCTCGGCGGACAGGTAGCGGTTGCGCGACGACATGGCCAGCCCGTCGGCCTCGCGGACCGTGGGCACCGGCACCACCTTCACATCGAGGTTGAGGTCGGCGACCATCTGCTTGATCAGCACCAGCTGCTGGTAGTCCTTCTCGCCGAAGTAGGCCAGATCCGGCCGGACGATCTGGAACAACTTGAGCACCACCGTCAGCACGCCGGCGAAATGCCCTGGGCGCACGGCGCCTTCGAGTTCGGAACCGAGCGGCCCGGGGTGCACCGCGGTGCGCGGACCGTCCGGGTACATGTCGGCGGCGGTGGGGACGAAGGCGATGTCCACCCCGGCCTCGCGCAGCTTGGCGAGGTCCTCCTCCAGGGTGCGCGGGTAGGCGTCGAGATCCTCGTTGGGGCCGAACTGCAACGGGTTGACGAAGATCGACACCACCACGATCGAGCCCTGCACCAGCCGGGCGGCGCGGATCAGCGACAGGTGGCCCTCGTGCAGCGCGCCCATGGTGGGCACCAGGGTGATCCGGCGGCCGGTGGTGCGCAGCGCCCGGGTGACGTCGGCGACGTCGGCGGGGTTGCGGTAGATGTTGAGCTCGCCGGGGGTGAATTTGGGTTTGCGGGGTGCGGTCATGACTGGTCCGGGGTGGGTTGGTCGTACACGGCGAAGACCTCCTCGGGGGCGTGCGCGCGCTCGGCGGTGCGTCGCGAGTTGCACCGATACGCTTGCGCCAGTTGGGAATCGACTTCGGTCAGGGCACGCAGGTGGGCGGCCACGGCGGCGGCGTCACCGCGGGCGACCGGTCCGGTGAGCGCGGCCTGCCCGCGCTGCAACGCGTTCTCCAGGGCGGCCCGCGCCAGCGGCGCGACCACCCGCTCGGCCAGTCCGCCGGGGGCGTCGTCGACCGGTTGCTGGCCCAGCAGCGCCTCCCCGCAGGCGGCGCGCAGCGCGTCCAGCGCGTCGAGCACCAGGGTGACCATGTGGTTGCTGGCGTGGGCGAGCGCGGCGTGGTAGAGGGTGCGGGCCTCCTCGCGCACCCGAAACGGTTCGCCGCCGATCTCCAGCACCAGCGACTGCCCGATGGTGTAGCCGACCTCGTCGGCGGCGGTGATGCCGAAGCAGGCGCCGGACAGCCGGGTGATGTCCTCGTCGGCACCGGTGAACGTCATCGCCGGGTGGACGGCCAGTGGGATGCAGCCCTGCTCGGTCAGCGGCGCCAGTACACCGATGCCGTTGGCGCCGGAGGTGTGCGCCACGATGGTGCCGGGCCGCACCGCACCGGTGGCCGCCAGTCCCGCCACCAGACCGGCCAGTTCGGTGTCGGGCACCGCCAGCAGCAGCAGTTCGGCCCGGCCCGCGACCTCGGCGGCGGGCAGCACCGCGGTGTCGGGCAGCCGCCGTTCGGCACGCCGCCGCGACGCCCCGGACACCGCGCTGCAGGCGACCACCACGTGCTCGGCGCGTTCGAGCGCCACGCCGAGCGCGGTCCCCACCCGGCCGGCCGAGATGATCCCGACCGCCAGCCGCGCAGGGCGGAACGCGTTGGGCATGCCCACGGAGAAGACCTCGCTGATCGACGGTTCGTTCCAGTCCCGCGCCGCGGGTACCGGACGGTCGCTACGAGACTAGCTCACTCGCCGCGGCGCCTCCGCCGGCCGCCGGTCGTCCCGGTGTCGGCCCGCAGCCGGGCCAGCAGCTCGGACACCGGCTGACCGCCCGCGTGCTGGCCGGACGGCGCGTCGTCGTCGGGGCCGCGGTGCCGTGGCGCGGCCGCGGCCGGGGCCCCGGCTGCTGCGTCGGCCGGTTTGTAGTGCCGGCCGCGGGGCTGTCCGGGTTCGGGCTCGGGGGCGCGCCGGCGCCCGACGTACTCGGCGGTCGGGGCCGGTTCGGCCGGCTCCGGTTCGACCGGGGCCGACCAGTTGCTGCCCGGCTGGCCCGCCGGGATCCAGCGCCCCTCGGCGGGAGCGGGGCGCCAGCCGGTGTCCGCCGCGGGGGCGGGCTCGGGGGCCGGCGGTTCGGGTGCGGCCGGCTCGGTTGCCCGGGGCTGCGGTCGGGGTGTCTGGGGTTGGGGCGCCGGGGGTGGGGCCTGGAACTCCGCCCGGGCGTGGCGGCGGCCGGCGGGCTCGGGCTCGACCGGTTCGGACCGGGCCGGTTGGGGCTGGGCCGGACCGGACCCGGTGTCGCGCGGCCAGCCGGCCTCGGGTGCGGCCCAGCCCGGCTGCGGGGCCGGCCACTGCGGTTCCGGCGGGTGGGGTTCGGCGGCCACGTCGATGATCGGGCTCTCCTCGGTGCGGTCCTCCATCAGGGACGGACCGACCGGGCGCGGGGGCTCGTCGTCCCGGGCGCGCTCGCTGTAGGCGCGCACCGTGGTGCGCTCGGTCTCCAGCTCGGGCCGGTGCGACAGGTCGGCGTCGAACAGGATCTCCAGATTGGTGCGCAGCGCGGCCAGTTCGGCGCGCAGCGCGGCCACCTCGTCGGCCTGCCGGGCCCGCAGCTCCTCGGTCAGTTCCCGGCGCAGCTGGTTCTCCAGCGCCAACTCGTACTCGCGCCGGGCCGAGATCTCCCGGTCCAGTTGCAGGTCGTAGACGAGCTTGAGGTCGCGGGCCTTGGCCGCGTCGATGTCGCTCTGCCGGCGGTAGATCACCGACACGAAGGCCGCGACGACCGCAGCCCACAGCGACAGGATCACGGCGAGCTTGAGCAGCTCCACACGGTTGGTGAACACCAGCGCCGAACTCGCGCCGATGGCGAGCACCAGCAGCACCGTGAGCAGCGCCCAACCCGGCCTGCGACCGCCGCGCCGCGACCGGGCACCGCGGGACAGAACGGTCATGCGCCGAACTGTACCCGTGACCGGTCATCCGGGGCGGCCAGCCACTCCGGTGCGCCCGGGCCGACGGTCATTCCGGGGCCGGGTCGGCGTCGTCGGCCGGGGGTTCCGGTGAGCGGCAGCAGTACTGCAGCCACAGGGCGGCCGCCGTCAGCGCCAGCGCGCAGCCGGAGGCCACCAGCGCGCCGGGGGTGTCGGCGGCGGCCACCCGCATCTCGGCGCGGTGCTGCAACAGATACCCCGCCGCGCCGGCCCACCAGCCGGCCATCAGCGCCCCCACCCAGGCCGAGGCCTTGGCCGCGAACACCGACCGCGCCACCGTCAGCGGGTGCAGCCGGCCGCCGCCCATGCCGATCTCGCCGGCGCGGATCCGGGCCCGCACGTGCACCCCCCAGCCCGCCTCGGCCGCCGCGAGCACCGCCAGCGAGGTGCCCGACCACAGCGTGATCGGCGGGAACCACCGGTACAGCAGCACCAGCGACAGGTACCCGACCACCACCGCGGCCACCGCCGCGGCGGCCAGGTCGCGTTTGCGCGTCGGGCCCATCAGTGCCGCAGCTTCAGGTCGGTCGGGCGCACCCCGGCCCGGTCGGCCGGGTCGAGGTCGGCCAGCAGCCGCGCGACGGGCCGCACCCGGCCGGCGACGGTCAGCGTGGCGTCCGGGTCCACCGCCAGCCACGGCACCAGCACGAACGCCCGCAGGTGGGCGTACGGATGCGGCAGGGTCAGTTCCGGATCGGGGCTGACCACCTCACCGTGGGCGTCGTGGCAGCAGACCACGTCGACGTCGAGGGTGCGTGGCCCCCAACGCTGTTCGCGGACCCGCCCGGCGGCCTGCTCGAGTTCCTGGCCGCGGCGCAGCCAGTCCAGCGGGGCCCGGTCGGGGTCCTCGGCGACGAGCACCGCGTTGAGGAACGGCCCCTGCTCCACCCCGCCCCAGGGGTCGGTCTCGTAGACCGGGGACACCGCGCGCACGGCGTCGCCGAGGCCGTCGACCACCGACTGCAGCCGGGCCAGCCGGTCGCCGAGGTTGGAGCCGATGGACAGCACCACCCGGGTCACGACGCGCCCCCGGCGGTACGGCTGCGGTGGACCACCACCGCCACGTCGGCGAAGTCCAGCGGAATCGGGGCGGACGGTTTGTGCACCACGACCTCCACGGCATGCACGCGGGCGTCGGTCATCACGTCGTCGGCGATCTCGGCGGCCACGGTCTCGATCAGGTTGCGCGGCGGGCCGGCGACGATGTCGGCGGCCCGCTGGGCCAGCCGGCCGTAGTCGAGGGTGTCGGCGAGGTCGTCGCTGGCGGCCGCGGCGGCCAGGTCGGCCCACACGGTCAGGTCGACGACGAAGTCCTGCCCGTCGCGGCGCTCGTGCTCGAAAACGCCGTGCCGGCCGCGCACCCGCAGGCCGCGCAGTTCGATGCGGTCAGCCATCGCCCGGCCCCTCGGCGGTCCCCGCCTCCCGAGCCGGTCTGTCGGCGGTCCCCGCCTCCCAAACCGAACTGTCGGCGGTCCCCGCCTCCCAGGCTGATTTGTCGGCGGTCCCCGCCTCCCAGGCTGATTTGTCGGCGGTCCCCGCCTCCCAGGCTGACAGCACCTTCAGCGCATCCACCGACGCCCGCACGTTGTGCACCCGCACCCCCCACGCGCCGTGCAGCGCCGAGAGCGTGGAGATCACCGCGGTGGCGGTCTCCCGCCCGTCCGGCGGGCGCGGGGTGCCGTCGGCGTCGGCCAGCAGCGCCCCCAGGAAGCGTTTCCGGGAGGCCCCGACCAGCACCGGGAACCCGGTGTCGACGAACCGCGGCAACGCCTGCAGCAGCCGCCAGTTGTGCTCGGCGGTCTTGGCGAAGCCCAGGCCCGGGTCGATGATCAGGTTCGCCGGGTCGACCCCGGCGGCCACCGCGGCGTCCACCGCGGCCAGCAGCTCGTCGCGCACCTCGGCCACCACGTCCCGGTAGGTCGGCACCCGGTGCGGGTCGGCGGGGTCGATCAGCCGCCAGTGCATGAGGATCCACGGCGCCCCGGCCTCGGCCACCACCCGCGCCATGTCGGGGTCGGCGCGGCCGCCGGAGACGTCGTTGACGAGGTGCACCCCGGCCTCCAGCGCGGCGGCGGCCACCGACGCCCGCATCGTGTCGATGGACAGCGTCACGCCCTCGGCCGCCAGCGCCCGGATCACCGGCACCACCCGGGCGGTCTCCACCTCCGGGTCGACCCGGACCGCCCCGGGCCGCGTGGACTCTCCGCCCACGTCGACGATCGACGCCCCCTGCGCGACCAACGCCAGGCCGTGCTCGACCGCCCGGTCGACGTCGAGGTACTTCCCACCGTCGGAGAAGGAGTCGGCGGTGACGTTGACGACCCCCATCACCCGAACGCGCGCGCTGCCGCTCACTTGCGCAGTATGAGTTCCAGCGCTTCGGCCCGCGACGCCTTGTCGGTCTTGAACTGCCCGCGGACCGCCGAGGTGGTGGTGATCGCGCCCGGCTTGCGCACCCCGCGCATCGCCATGCACAGGTGCTCGGCCTCCACCACCACGATCACCCCGCGCGGGTCGAGTTTGCGCATCAGCGCGTCGGCGATCTGGGCGGTCAGCCGCTCCTGCACCTGCGGCCGCTTGGCGTACAGGTCCACCAGCCGGGCGATCTTGCTCAGCCCGGTCACCCGGCCGTCCTCGCCCGGGATGTAGCCGACGTGCGCCTTGCCGTGGAAGGCGACCAGGTGGTGCTCGCAGGTCGAGTACAGCGGGATGTCCTTGACCAGCACGAGTTCGTCGTGCTCCTCGTCGAAGGTGGTGTTGAGCACCTCGTCGGGGTCGGTGTAGAGCCCGGCGAACACCTCCTTGTAGGCGCGGGCCACCCGGGCCGGGGTGTCCCGCAGCCCGTCGCGGTCGGGGTCCTCCCCGACCGCGATGAGCAGTTCGCGAACCGCGGCTTCCAGGCGCGGTTGGTCGAAGACCGGGGTGTCAAGCGTCGACGAGTTGCGGTCGGGCCGCGCCATCAAAGCCTCCGTTTCGGTGTTCAGCCCTGCGCCGGCGGATTTGACCGATTCTCCTGGCCGGGTTCGTCGCTGTCCGGCGTTCCGCCCTGCGGGGCCGCCGGGCCCGACTGGGGGTAGGGCTGTTGATACGGAGGGTATGACGCGGGCCAGCCGGATTGCTGCGGCGGGTACCAGTAGCCGTGCTGCTGGTGCGGCTGCGGCGGCCAGCCCGGGGCGTGCCACCCGGCCGGGGCGCCGTAGTCCGGGTGCGTCGAGCCCGCCGCGGGCGCCTGGTAGGCGCCGTTCGGGGCACCGTTCGGCGGGGCGCCGTTGGGCTGGGCCTGCTGCGCGCCGCGGGTGGCGGCGATGGCCGCCTTGAACGCCGGCTCCGGCTGCGGCTTGGGCCACGGCTCGCCGCGCTCCATGGCCAGCTCGCCCGGGGTCTTGATGGGCGGCTTGTCCGACGGCACCCGGCCGCCGAAGTCGTCGAACATGGTCAGCCGCGGCCGCTTCTTCACGTCGGCGAAGATCGCCTCCAGTTCGGCGCGGTGCAGCGTCTCCTTCTCCAGCAACTGGCCGGCCAGCACGTCGAGCACGTCGCGGTACTCGGTGAGGATCTCCCAGGCCTCGGTGTGCGCGGCCTCGATGAGCTTGCGCACCTCCTCGTCGATCTCCCGGGCCACCTCGTGGCTGTAGTCGGCCTGGGTGCCCATGGTGCGGCCGAGGAACGGGTCGCCGTGCTCGCTGCCGTAGCGCACCGCGCCCAGCCGGGAGCTCATGCCGTACTCGGTCACCATGGCGCGGGCGATCTTGGTGGCCTGCTCGATGTCGGACACCGCGCCGGTGGTGGGCTCACGGAAGACGAGCTCCTCGGCGGCGCGGCCGCCCATCGCGAACACCAGCCGGGCGATCATCTCCGAGCGGGTCATCAGGCCCTTGTCGTCCTCGGGCACCGCGACGGCATGCCCGCCGGTGCGGCCGCGGGCCAGGATGGTGACCTTGTAGATCGGCTCGATGTCGGGCATCGCCCAGGCCGCCAGGGTGTGGCCGCCCTCGTGGTAGGCGGTGATCTTCTTCTCGAGCTCGCTGATGATGCGGCCCTTGCGGCGCGGCCCGCCGATCACCCGGTCGACGGCCTCCTCCAGGGCGGCGTTGGTGATCATGGTGCCGTTCTCGCGGGCGGTCAGCAGCGCCGCCTCGTTGATCACGTTGGCCAGGTCCGCGCCGGACATGCCGACGGTGCGCTTGGCCAGCGCGTCGAGGTCGACGTCGGGCGCCATCGGCTTGCCCTGGGCGTGCACCCGCAGCACCGCGCGCCGGCCGGCCAGGTCGGGGTTGGTGACCGGGATCTGCCGGTCGAACCGGCCGGGCCGCAGCAGCGCCGGGTCGAGGATGTCCGGGCGGTTGGTGGCGGCGATCAGGATGACGCCCTGCCGGTCGCCGAAGCCGTCCATCTCGACCAGCAGCTGGTTCAGCGTCTGCTCGCGCTCGTCGTGGCCGCCGCCGAGGCCGGCGCCGCGCTGGCGGCCGACGGCGTCGATCTCGTCGACGAAGATGATGCACGGCGCGTTCTGCTTGGCCTGCTCGAACAGGTCGCGCACCCGGGAGGCGCCGACGCCGACGAACATCTCGACGAAGTCCGAGCCGGAGATGGTGAAGAACGGCACCCCGGCCTCGCCGGCCACGGCGCGGGCCAGCAGCGTCTTGCCGGTGCCGGGCGGGCCGTAGAGCAGCACGCCGCGCGGGATCTTCGCGCCCAGCGCCTGGTAGCGGCTGGGGTTCTGCAGGAAGTCCTTGATCTCGTAGAGCTCCTCGACCGCCTCGTCGACGCCGGCGACGTCGGCGAAGGTGGTCTTGGGCATGTCCTTGGACAGCATCTTGGCCCGGGACTTGCCGAAGCCGAAGCCCATCCGCCCGCCGGTCTGCATGCGGGAGAACATGATGAACAGCGCCACCAGCAGCAGCAGCGGCAGCATGTAGATGAGCAGGGTGCCCAGCACGCTGCCCTGGTTGACGACGGTGTTGACCTTGGCGTCCTTGGCCTGCAGCGTCTCGAACAGCTGCACCGCGTACCCGGTCGGGTACTTGGTGATGATCTTGTCCGAGTCGCCGGTGTCGGCGTTGCCGCTCTTGAGCTCGAGCCGCAGCTGCTGTTCGCGGTCGTCGATCTGCGCACTCGTGACGTTGCCGGCGTCGATCTGGGCGATCGCCACCGAGGTGTCGACCGGCTTGTACGCGCGGGTGTCGTCGCTGAAGTAGAAGAACGACCAACCCAGCAGCAGCACAACCGCGATCACGGTCAGCGTGCGGATCACATTTTTCCGGTTCATGTTTCCTTCGGGCCGTCACCGTGACAGCGCGGCCGGGTCCTTCCATACGCCAAGCTGGGGATGAGTTCAGGCTACCGCTAGACCAACGAACGGTTGTTCCCGACAGTCCCCGGGCCGCCCCGGCGGGGGCTTTCGCCGGACCCGCCCCCGCGCACCGGCGGGGCGCGGCAGACTGCAGACCGTGATCAGAACGACCGAACGGTTCGTGGCGACCAACGGGGTGCGGCTGCGGGTCACCGAGGCCGGTGAGCGCGGCAACCCGGTGGTGCTGCTCGCGCACGGCTTCCCCGAGCTGGCCTACTCGTGGCGGCACCAGATCCCGGCGCTGGCCGCCGCCGGCTACCACGTGCTGGCCCCCGACCAGCGCGGCTACGGCGGCTCGTCGCGGCCCGACGACGTCGCCGCCTACAACATCGTCGAACTGACCTCCGACCTGGCCGGGCTGCTCGAGGACGTCGGCGCCCGGCGGGCGGTGCTGGTCGGCCACGACTGGGGCAGCCCGGTGGTGTGCAACTTCGCGCTGCTGCACCCGGACCGGGTGGACGGGATCGTGGCGATGAGCGTGCCGCCGGTGCCGCGCCCGCCGGCCCCGCCCACCGAACTGTGGCGGCGCGCCTTCGGCGACAACTACTTCTACATCCTGCACTTCCAGGAACCGGGCGTGGCCGACGCCGAGCTCGGCGCCGACCCGGCCGCCACCATGCACCGGGTGTTCGCCGACGTGGACTCCGCCCTGGGCCCGCCGGAGACCCGGCGCAGCGAACCGTCGCCGCTGCCGGCCTGGATCACCCAGGCCGAGCTGGACCACTACGTCGCCGAGTTCACCCGCACCGGCTTCACCGGCGGGCTGAACTGGTACCGCAACTTCGACCGCAACTGGGAGCTCACCGCGCACACCCCGGCGGCCACCATCGACGTGCCGACGCTGTTCCTGGCCGGCGCTGCCGACCCGGTGCTGCTGTTCACCCCGCGCGACCGGGTGCGCGACGTGGTCACCGGCCCGTACCGGGAGCTGCTGCTCGACGGGGCCGGGCACTGGGTGCAGCAGGAGCGCCCGGCCGAGGTCAACGAGGCGCTGCTGGCCTTCCTGGCCGAGATCCACCGGTGAACCGGCCGGGCCCGACCAGCGCACCCCGGACCGGCCGGTCCCGGTAAGGTGCCAGCCATGCCGGAGGCTGGGAACGTGAACGTGGTTGTGCGCCGCCTTGTCCGCTGTGCCCTCGCCACCGCGGGCGCCGGGCTGACCGTGCTGGGCCTGTCGGCCTGCGACGCGGTCTCGGGCCCCGGCGGCGGGGACGGGGCGGCCGGCGCCCGGCAGGTGACCGTGGTCGGCACCGGCGAGGTGGAGGGTGTCCCGGACACCCTGACCGTCAACGCCGCGATGGAGTCGGTCGCCGCCGACGTCACCACCGCGATGAACCGCACCAACGAGCGGCAGCAGGCGGTGATCGACGCGCTCGAGGAACTCGGCGTGGACCGCACCGACATCGCCACCACCCAGGTGAGCCTGCAGCCGCAGTTCGCCGGCGACGGCACCACCATCGTCGGCTACCGGGCCAGCAACGCCATCGACGTCAACATCCGCGAGCTGGACAAGGCCTCCGAGGCGCTGGAGCTCATCGTGACCACCGGCGGCGAGTCCACCCGCATCAACTCGGTGCAGTTCTCCATCGACGACGACTCGGACCTGGTGCGCGACGCCCGGGCCCGCGCCTTCGAGGACGCCCGGGACCGGGCCCGCCAGTACGCCGAACTGGCCGATCTCGAGCTCGGCGAGGTGCTGTCGATCTCCGAGGCGCCGGCGTCGGCGTCACCGCGGCCGGTGCCGTTCGGCTCGCGTGCCGAGGTGGCGGCGGCCCCGCTGGAGCCGGGCACCCAGACCGTCGGGTTCTCGGTGACCGTGGTCTGGGAGCTGCGCGGCTGACTCAGGCCTGCTCGTAGACCCGCGGTTCGAGGGTGCCGATGAACGGCAGGTCGCGGTAGCGCTCGGCGTAGTCGAGGCCGTAGCCGACGACGAACTCGTCGGGGATGTCGAAGCCGACGTAGCTCACCTCGAGATCGGCGCGCACCGCCTCGGGCTTGCGCAGCAGCGTGCACACGTTCAGCGAGCGCGGACCGCGGCTGGCCAGGTTGCGCAGCAGCCACGACAGCGTCAGCCCGGAGTCGATGATGTCCTCGACGACGAGCACGTCGCGGCCGCTGATGTCGCGGTCGAGGTCCTTGAGGATGCGCACCACACCGGACGACGAGGTCGACGAGCCGTAGGAGCTGACCGCCATGAACTCCAGCTGGGTGGGCAGCGGGATGGCACGGGCCAGGTCGGTGACGAACATCACCGCGCCCTTGAGCACGGTGACCAGCAGCAGGTCCTCGTCCCCGAGCCTGCCCCGGTAGGCGTCCGCGATCGCCGCCCCCAGCTCGCAGGTGCGGGCCCGGATCTGGTCCTCGGTCAGCAGGACCGATTTGATGTCGCCCGGATACAACTCGGCGGTTCGCGCAGCCACGTCCCACAGCGTGCCATGCGCCCCCGGCGCCGACCAAGACGGCCTACACCGGTTCGGTGAACAGCCGCAGCCGCCCGTCGCGGCGGCCGGCGAACAGCCGCTGCCGGTGCAGCGGGGACGGCACCGCCACCGGGCCCTGTCCGTGCCAGGCGGTGACCAGCCGCTCCACCGCGCGCAGCTGCACCTCGGTGAGGCCGGCGGCCCCGCCGGCCAGCAGCCAGGCCCGCAGCACCCGCCGGCGCACCGCAGCGGGCAGCCCGGCCAGCGGTTCGACCGCCAGCCCGTCGCCGCGGTCGGCCTCGGCCAGCGCGCGCCGAGCCCAGGTGTCCAGCGCGTCGTTGTCGTCGCGCAGCGCATCGGCGGTGCGGGCCAGTGCGGCGGCCACCCCGCCGCCGAGCACCTGCTCCAACAGCGGCAGCACCTCGCCGCGCAGCCGCGCCCGGACGAACCGGGGGTCGGCGTTGTGCGGGTCGAACCAGGGCCGCAGCCCCAGTTCGTGGCAGGCCGCGCGGGTGGTGGCCCGCCGCACCCGCAGCAGCGGGCGGAGCCAGGGCGGGTCGACCGGGCGCATACCGGCCAGCGACCGCGCACCCGAGCCGCGGCCCAGCCCGAGCAGTACCGTCTCGGCCTGGTCGTCGAGGGTGTGCGCGAGCAGCACCGGGGCGCCGCCCCGGGCGTCCCGGAGTGCCGCGTAGCGGGCCGCGCGGGCCGCCGCCTCCGGCCCGCCCGCGTCCCCGACCTCGACCGGGATCACCTGCGCGGCAACACATCCCAGCGACAGGGCGTGCCGGCGTGCGGCCTCGGCGACGGCGGCCGAGTCGGGCTGCAACCGGTGGTCGACGATCAGCGCGGTGGTCGGCCGCAGGGCGGCGGCCACCGCGGTCAGCGCCAGCGAGTCCGCACCCCCGGACAGCGCCACACACCAAGGACCGGAAGGGATCTCGTGCTCATGCAGGAAATCCCGCAGCGCCCTGCGGAGTTCGGCTACAGCACGCGGTCGATCCATCGCTGCGGCTCGTCGATCTCGCTGGGCCGCGGCAGGTGTTCCGGGCCGGCCCAGATGGCGTTGAACCGCGCCATCCCGACCCGGCTCACCACGTGGTCGACGAACGCCTTGCCGCGGGTGTACTGGCTGATCTTGGCGTCGAAGCCGAGCAGGGCGCGCACCAGCCGCTGCAGCGGTGGCTGCCGGCGCGACCGGCGCTCGTCGAAACGGCGCCGGATGGTGGCCACCGTCGGCACCACCGCCGGCCCGACCGCGTCCATCACGTGGTCGGCGTGCCCCTCCAGCAGGGTGCCCAGCACCAGCAGGTCGTCGAGCGCCTGCCGCTGCGGTTCGGACTGGAAGGCGCGCACCAGCCCGAGGATGCCGCCCTCCCCCGCCGCGGCGGTGCCGGCCCGCCGGTCCCGCACGAACGCGGCCAGCCGGGCCAACAGGTCGCCGAGGTCCTCGCCGGCGTCGGCGGTGAGCACCGCCAGCGCCCGGCGCATGTGGTCGGCCAGCCACGGGTTGGCCCGGAACTGCACCCGGTGGGTGACCTCGTGCAGGCACACCCACAGCCGGAAGTCACCGGGCCGCACCCGCAACTGCCGTTCCACGGCGATCACGTTGGGGTAGACCAGCAGCAGCTCCCCACCGCCGGGGCCGAACGGGTCGTACTGGCCCAGGATGCCGGTGGAGACGAACGCCAGCACCGCCCCGGTCTGGGCGCCGGCGACGGTGCCGCCGATGCGGTTGCGGGGCCGGTCGGTGCCGCCGGTCATCACCCGCATGGAATCGGCCGCGGCCCGGATCCACTCCGACCGGTCCACGACGCGCGCCTCCGGCACCTCGCCGGCCTCGGCCAGCCCGGTCACCTCGCGCACCGGCAGCTCGGCCCGCCGGGACGCCTCGGCGAGCTCGGCGATCGCCCGGTCGCGGGTGTAGTCGGTGGTCAGCGGGCCGGGGCGGGCCAGCCGCACCCCGACACCGGCGGCCACCGCCCAGTCCACCGTGCGGCCGACGGTCGGCCCGGCGGCGCCGGTCACGAGCCGCACCCGCAGCCGCGCAGGGTGGCCGCCAGCGTGTCCAGCGCGGTGCGGCCGGTGGGGCCGGCGTTGTTGGACAGGAAGGTGAAGGTGAGCACCCGGCCGGCGGCGTCGGTGACGATGCCGGCCAGCGCGTTGGTGCCGGTCAGTGACCCGGTCTTGGCGCGCAGCCAGCCGGCCGCGGCCCGGCCCGCCGCGAAGTCGAGGTAGCGGTGGCTGAGCGTGCCCGACCCGCCGGCGATCGGCAGCAGGTCCACCAGCGGCCGCAGCGCGGGCTCCCCGTCGCCGGCGGCGGCGAGCACCACGGCGTCGAGGTCGGCCGCCGACAGCCGGTCGTCGACCGACAGCCCGCTGGTGTCGGCCAGGTGGGCGCCGCGCAGGTCGATCCCGGCCTCCCGCAGCGTGTCCAGCACCGCGCGGGTGGCCCCGTCGAAGCTGCGCGGCAGGCCGCGCGCGGCGGCGACCTCCCGGCCGATGGACTCGGCCAGCACGTTGTCGGAGGCGACCATCATGACCCGCAGCCGCTCGATCAGCGGCGGCGACTGCACCGCGGCGATCTGCTGGCCGCCGGTGTACGGACCGGACCGCACCGTGACGGTGTCCGGGTCCACCCCGAGCGCGGCGGCCAGCGCCCGCCCGGCGTCCAGCGCCGGGGTGTGCGACCGGCGCGAGGTCTCGCTCACCGGCTGGGTGCGGCCGCCGTCGAGCATCACCGGCTCCATCGGGGCGATGTCGCCGCCCTCGATATCGAGCGGATCCCAGCCCGGCGCCATGGTGGGCCCGGTGTAGGCGCTCACGTCGACCTGGACGGCGGTCGCCCTGATGCCGCTGCGGCGCACCTGCTCGGCCAGGTCGGCGATGCGGGCGGCGCCGCGGTACCAGCTGTCGGTGCCCGCCGGCGCGGCCGACAGGGTGGGGTCGCCGCCGCCGTGCAGCACCACCAGGCCGGGATCGCGGCGCTGGTCGGCGGCGATCACGGTGGTGGTCAGGGTGGCGTCGCGGTCCAGGGTGAGCAGGGCGGCCGCGGCGGTGAGCACCTTCGTCGTCGAGGCCGGCTGCATGGGCCGGCCGGCGTCGCGCTGCCAGAGCACCCGGCCGGTGGCGGCGTCGCTGACCCGGCCGGTGAGCTCGCCGAGGTTCGGGTCGGCCAGCGCCGGCGCCAGCGCGGCGGCCAGCCCGGCCGGGGTGGGCTGGGGTGCGGTGTCGGCGACCGGGGTGACCTTCGGCTCGGCGGTCACCGCGGGGGGTTGCGGCGGCACCGCCTCGGCGTCCGGGTCGGGCCGGGACAACCACGCCGCCGCGGCCACCACCGCCGCCACCAGCACCAGCACCGCGATCCCGACGAGCGCATGGGTGGACCGCCGCCACCGAGTGGGCCGCATACCCCTCCCTAGCCCCTTTCCTGGACGTGCCTGCGAGGCGACTGCAGAACCACCCCTGTAGAGCAGGGTATCCCTCGTTTAGTGTTGTCCCGCGTTGTCGTCATCCGGCGACCCCAGGCTTTTGTCCTCGATTCGAAGGAGTCAGACGGTGGAGTTCGACGTCGTCATCGAGATCCCCAAGGGTTCGCGCAACAAGTACGAGGTGGACCACGAGACCGGCAAGGTGCGGCTGGACCGCTACCTGTTCACCCCGATGGCCTACCCGACCGACTACGGCTACATCGAGGACTCGCTCGGTGAGGACGGCGACCCGCTGGACGCCCTGGTGCTGCTGCCCGAGCCGGTGTTCCCCGGGGTCGTGGTCGAGGTGCGCCCGGTGGCCATGTTCAAGATGACCGACGAGGCCGGCGGCGACGACAAGATCCTGTGCGTGCCGGCCGGCGACCCGCGCTGGGACCACATCCAGGACGTGGCCGACGTGCCGCAGGCCGAACTCGACCAGATCAAGCACTTCTTCGTGCACTACAAGGACCTCGAGCCGGGCAAGTACGTCAAGGCCGCCGACTGGGTGGGCCGCGCCGAGGCCGAGGCCGAGGTGCAGCGCTCGCTGGAGCGGTTCAAGAACGCCGGTCACTGACCGCCGCGTAACGCTTCGTTTCACGGTCGTTAAATCCGCTCGGGGCGTCTGGCGGACGCCCCGAGCGGCCCCGATCATGGCGGTGAGTGACCACCGGAGGTGCCACCGCCATGATGATGCACCAGGGCATCGGGCTCGACGCCTTCAACGCCATGCCGATCACGCGGGCCGTGCACGCCGTCTACGAGTGCTGCGGCTCGGTCCCGCTGGCCGCCGACATCGTGCGCGGCCGCCCGTTCGCCAACCATGACGAGCTGTTCCGGCGCGCCGACGCGCTGTTGTTCGCGCTGTCGGAGGACTCGATCGACACCATCCTGCAGGCCTATCCGCCGGTCGGGCGGCGGCCGCGCAGCACCCGCAGCCGGCACGAGGTGTGCTCGGTGTGGGACGACTCGCCGGAGGTGATGGCGCGGCTGACCGCGGCGACCGACGCCTACGCCGCGCGGTTCGGCTTCACCTTCGTGATGTTCGTCGACGGCCTGGACGCACCCGGGGTGCTGGCGGCGGTCGCCGACCGGATGCACAACGACCCGGAGACCGAGCGCAAGGTGGTGCGCAACGAGCTGGCCCGGATCAACCGCAGCCGGCTGGAGCGGATGCTCGGCCCGGAGGGCGGCTACACCAACTGGTGGTGACTCAGGACGCGAGCCGTCCGGCGGGGCGCAGCCGCGCCAGCACGTCGGCGCCGAGACCGCGCAGGTCCTGACCGGCTACCGCGGGCACCAGGGTCACCCCGTCGGCCACCCCGGCGCGCCCGATGTCGGCGATCAGCCCGGCCAGCCCGGCGACGGTGCCGACGTAGGACACCGTGCCCGGGTTGCCCACCCCGAACTGGCGGCGGGCCGCCCGGTAGTCGGCGGCCACCGACACCGCGACGTCGAGGATCACCGACACCCGCGGGTCGCGGGCCCGGATGCCGTCCCGCAGCCGCTGCGCGTGCTGCAGGTCGCGGGCCGACACCCGCACCGTCGGCCGCACGTCGTCGGTGAGTTCGGTCCAGGTCCTGCCGTCTGTCACGAAGAGCCGCACGGCCACCAACGCTAATCCCGGCGCGCCGCGGCGCCAGGGTTGCGATCAGGCCGAATCCAAAGGGCGCCGGTCCCGCACCCGGGTCTTGTACAGGCTGGCGGCGGTGGTGACGGCCAGCACCACCACGATCACCGCCAGGCTGACCGGGGTGGAGATCTGCGGCACCGGCACCGGCTCGCCGCCGTTGATGAACGGCACCTCGTTGTTGTGCAGCGCGTGCAGGATCAGCTTCACCCCGATGAAGGCCAGGATCACGCCGAGCCCCTGCGACAGGTACACCAGCCGGCGCAGCAGGCCGCCGAGCAGGAAGTACAGCTGGCGCAGCCCCATCAGGGCGAACACGTTGGCGGTGAACACCAGGTAGGCCTGCTGGGTCAGGCCGTAGATGGCCGGGATGGAGTCCAGCGCGAACAGCAGGTCGGTGGTGCCCAGCGCCACCACCACCAGGAACATCGGGGTCAGCACCCGGGTACCGTTCTCCCGCACCACCATCCGCAGCCCGTCCCAGCGGTCGGTGGTGCGCAGCCGCCGCCGGGCGAACCGCACCACCGCGTTGTCGGCGTCGTCGTCGTGGTCGGTGTCGCGGAACAGCATCACCGCGGTGTAGACCAGGAACGCGCCGAACAGGTAGAACACCGGCGAGAACCGCTCGATGGCCACCGCCCCGGCGGCGATGAACACGGCGCGGAAGACCAGCGCCAGGATGATGCCGACCAGCAGCGCCTCCTGCTGGTAGATCCGCGGCACGTTGAAGCTGGCCATGATGACCAGGAAGATGAACAGGTTGTCCACCGACAGGCTGTACTCGGTGAGCCACCCGGCGAAGAACTCCAGCCCGTACTGGGCGCCGTGGAAGAACCACACCCACAGCCCGAAGGCGGTCGCCAGGCACACGTAGATCGCCAGCGCGACGGCGGTCTCCCGCCGGGACGGCACGTGCGGCCGCCGCCCGATGATCACCACGTCGAACAGCAGCACCGCCACGGTCACCCCGACCGTGACGAACCACTCGAGCGCGGACACGTGCATGGACAACCTCCGGCCACAACGGGACGCCGGAGGTCTCTTCCGCCGGCAACGCCGGCCCGCGGCACCGATCGGCCGGGCGGCCGACGTGATGACGATGCGGCGGCGAAGGAATACTCCCCTCCACCGAGCAGTCTGCCACCCCGCCCGGGCCGGTACCGGCGCCGGGGTGACGGAGGTGAGCGGGCGCACCGCGAGGGCGGGGCCCGACCGGCCACCGCGCCACGCACCGCTCGGCAACGGCTCGGCGCAGGTGGGGCTTAGTAGTTTGGAGGCGTGACTGCAGCGGAGCCCAGCCCGGAAACCGGCCCGGAACCCACCGGGGCCGACCCCGCCGGGCCCGAAATCCCGGCCCAGTACCTGCTTTCGCGGTACGCGCCGCCGGCGCGGACGCTCATCGACATCCTCTACGACACCGCTGCGCGGCATCCGCACGCACCGGCCGTGGACGACGGCACCGTCGTGCTCACCTACGCCGAGCTGATCGCCGACATCGAGGAGACGGTGGAGTGGCTGGCGGCCCGCGGGATCGGCCGCGGCGACCGGATCGGCATCCGGATGCCCCCGGGTAGCTACGCCACCTACGTGGCGATCGCCGCCACCCTGGCCACCGGCGCGGCCTATGTGCCGGTCGACGTCGACGACCCCGCCGCGCACGTCGAGCGGGTGTTCACCGCCGCCGGTGTGGTGGCGGTGGTCACCGAACAGGGGCTGGTGCGCGGGCCCGGCTCGTCGCGGGGCTGGCGGGCGGCGCGGCCGCTGAGCCGCGACGACGCCTGGCTGCTGTTCGGGCTGGGCCGGTTCGGCGCGGTGCAGGGGGTGGCGGTCACCCACCGCAGCGCCGCCGCGCTCGTCGACGCCGAGGCGCAGCTGTTCTGCCGGGACCGCCCGCTCGGGCCGGGCGACCGGGTGCTGGCCGGGCATCCGATCACCAGCGAGGTGTCCTGCGAGGAGATGTGGCTGGCCTGGCGGCACGGCGCCTGCCTGGTACCGGCGCCGCGCGCCCTGGTGCGCACCGCCGCCGACCTGGGCGCCTGGCTGGTGGCCCGCGGCGTCACCGTCGTCTCGACCGCACCGAGCGTGGTGTCGCACTGGCCCGACGAGGCGCTCGCGCCGGTGCGGCTGCTGGTGGTCGGCGGCGAACCCTGTCCGCGGGAGTTGGTGGACCGGCTGGCGGTCCCCGGCCGGGAGGTGTGGAACACCCACGGCGGCCCGGAGACCACCGGGGCGGTCGCCGCCGCCCGGCTGGAGCCGGGCCGGTCCGCTCCCCTCGGGCTGCCGCTGGCCGGCGGCGATCTGGCCGTCGTCGACACCGACGGGGTGCCGGTGCGCACCGGCGAGGTCGGCGAGCTGGTGGTCGGCGGGGTCGGGCTGGGCCGCTACCTGGACCCGGCCATGGAGGAGGAGCGGTTCGCGCCGCTGCCCACGCTGGGCTGGCAGCGTGCCTACCGCACCGGCGACCTGGTCCGGCTACGGCCCGACGGCCTGGAGTTCTGCGAGCGGGTGGACGGCCGGGTGCGGCTGGGCCGGCTCACGGTGGACCTGGGCACGCTGGACGCCGCCCTGGCCGAGCTGCCCGGCGTGCTGCGGGCCGCCACTGCGGTGCGGGCCGGGGCCGACGGATCGCCGCGGCTGGTCGGCTACGTCTCGGCCACCCACCCGGACTTCGACCTGGGCAAGGCGGCCGCCGAGCTGGCCGGGACGCTGCCGGCCGGGCTGGCCCCCACCCTGGTGCGGCTGGACGACCTGCCCACCACGATCACCGGCCAGGTGGACCGCGACGCGCTGCCCTGGCCGGTCACCAGCGAGCCGCCGGACCCGGGCGGCACCGTCGGCTGGGTGGCGATGTTGTGGCGCGAGGTGCTCGGCGCGCCGGTGCACGGTCCGGACGCCGACTTCTTCGCCCTGGGCGGCACCTCGCTGGCGGCCGCCCAGCTGGTGGCCTCGGTGCGGCAGCGATACCCGCAGGTCACCGTGGCCGACGTCTACGACCATCCGCGACTGGGCGCGTTCGCCGCGTTCCTCGACGGGCTGGCCCGCCCACCGCGGCCGCCGGAACGGCTGGTGGCCCGCACCCCGCGCCGGGCGCGGGCGGTGCAGGCGCTGCTCGCGCTGCCGCAGGGCGTGCTGGCCGGGCTGCGCTGGCTGACCTGGCTGGCGCTGGGCAACAACGTGGCGGCGACCACCGACCTGGTGGGCTGGGCCCGGCCGGTGAGCTGGTGGCTGGTGGCCGCCGGGCTGGTGCTGTTCGTGTCCGCGCCCGGCCGGCTGGCGGTGGCCGCGCTGGCGGTCCGGCTGCTCCTGGCCGGGATCGAGCCGGGCAGCTACCGCCGCGGCGGGTCGCTGCACCTGCGGGTGTGGCTGGCCGAGCGGCTGGGCACCGGGACCTGGGTGCGACGGCTGGCCGGCACCCCGTGGCTGGTGCTCTACGCCCGCGCGCTGGGCAACCGGGTGGGCCGCGGCGTGGAACTGCGCTCGGAGCCACCGGTGACCGGCCTGGCCACCCTGGGCGACCGCGCCACCGTCGACGCCGAGGTGGATCTGTCCGGCCACTGGGTCGACGGCGACGTGTTCCACGTCGGACGGATCGGCATCGGCGCGGACGCCTCGGTGGGGGCGCGCGCGGTGCTCGCGCCCGGCGCCGTGGTGGGCGCCGGCGCGGTGGTGGCCCCCGGTTCGGCGGTGCTCGGCAGCGTCGGCGACGGTCAGTACTGGCACGGCTCGCCGGCGACGAAATCGGTTCGCCCCGAGGAGCTCTGGCCGCAGCGGCGGCCGGCGGCCGGGTCCGGGTGGACGGCGCTGTTCACGCTCGGCGGGCTGCTGGCCGGCCTGCCGGAGGCGCTCGCGGTGGGCAGCGGCGTGGCGCTGCTCGGCGCCGGGGTGCGCGGCACCGCGTCGCTGGCCGAGGCGCTGCCCCGCGCCGTGGCCTGGACACCGGCGGCGGTACTGGTCGCCGGCCTGGTCTATGCGCTGCTGATCGTGGCGGGCGTGCACCTGTGCTCTCTGGGCGTCCGCGCGGGCTGCCACCCGGTGCGCAGCCGGGTGGGCTGGCAGCTGTGGGCGGTGGACCGCCTCGTCGAGGCCGCCCGCACCGGGCTGCGGCCGCTCTACGGCAGCCTGGTCACCCCCGGCTGGCTGCGCGTGCTGGGCGCGAACGTCGGTCGGGGAACGGAGATCTCGACGGTGCAGCTGATCCCGGCGCTGACCGCGGTGCGGGACGGGGCGATGGTGGGCACCGAGGCCCGGGTGGGCTGCGCGGAGGTCGGCGGCGGCTGGGTCCGCGTCGGACGCACCGTGATCGGCACCGACGCGGTGCTCGGAGCGGCCGCCGTCGTCGCGCCCGGCCGCTCGGTGCCGGACCGGGCGGTGATGGCCGCCCTGTCGGCGGCCCCGGCGCGGACCGGGGCGGGTTCATCGTGGCTGGGCAACCCGCCGGCGCGGGTGCGCCGGATCCGGCCCGAGGTGGGCGCGCCGCCGACCCGGCTGCGCGGCGTGGTGGAGCTGTGCCGGGTGCTGGCGGTGCTGCTGAGCGCCTGGCTGGCGGTGGCGGTCGCCGCGGGCCTGCAGACGCTGGCCGGCCGCATCGGCTGGGGCTGGACCGTGGCGGCCGCCGCGGTGCTGCTGCCGGCCGCCGGGGTGCTCGCCGCCGCGCTCGCGGTGGCGGCGAAATGGATTGTGGTGGGCCGCATCCGGGGCGGTGAGCCGTTGTCGGCCCGACCGGACTGGCGGGTGCGGTCGGCCGAGGCGTTCGCCACCGTGCTGGCCGCGCCCTGGTTCACCCGGCCGGCCACCGGCACCGTCGCGCTCAACCTGTGGCTGCGTGCGCTGGGCGCGCGGATCGGCCGCGGGGTGTGGTGCGAGACCGACCGGATCGTGGTGGCGGACCTGGTCACCCTGGCCGACGCCGCCACGGTCAACCGCGGGGTGGCGCTGCTGGCCTGGCCGGACCCGGTGGTGCTGGAGGAGGGCGCCACGGTGGGGCCGCGCGGCCTGCTGCTGCCCGGCGCCCGGGTGGGTGCCGGCGCCATCGTCGGCCCGGGGTCGCTGCTGCTGCCCGGCGACGAGGTGCCGCGCGACACCCGCTGGCAGGGCAACCCGATCGCGCCGTGGCGGCTGCCGCGCCGCCGCGACCCCGAACCGGCCGGCGCCGAACCGGCGGCCTGATCCGGTGGCCGCGTTGTGACCGGGGTGACGCCGGCGGGGGCGATCAGCCGGGGCAGCGTGCTGCGGGTGGGCGTGGCCACGGCGGTCTCGGCGCTGTGCGGCTACGTGGTGCTGTATCTGGCCGCGCGGGTGCTCGCCCCGGAAGGGTTCTCGGTGTTCGCGGTGTTCTGGGGGGCGTTCGGGCTGGTCACCGGCGCGGCGTTCGGGCTGCTGCAGGAGACCACCCGGCAGGTGCGCTCGGCCCGGCACCGCCCGGACCCGGCCGCTGCCGGGCGCACCCGGCCGATGGCGGTGGCCGGGCTGATCGCGCTCGGCGCGGCAACGCTGATCGTGGCGTCCGCCCCGCTGTGGGCGTCCCGGGTGTTCGTCGCCGCCACGCCCGCCGGCGTCGGGCTGCTGGCGTTCGGGCTGGCCGGGTTCTGCCTGCACAACACGCTGCTCGGGGCGCTGGCCGGGGTGGACCGGTGGACCGAGTACGGCGCGCTGATGGTGATCGACCCGGCCATCCGGGTGGCGGTGGCGGTGGCCACCGCGGTGCTGGGCTGGGGGCTGCTGGGGTTCCTGTGGGCCACCGTCGCCGGGGCGGTGGCCTGGCTGGTGCTGCTGGCGGCCGCACCGGCGGCGCGGGCGGCCGCCGCGCTGCGCACCCCGGACCGTCCGGCGACGTTCCTGCGCGGCGCGTTCCACGCCGTGGCCGCGGCCGGCGCCAGCGCGGTGCTGGTGACCGGGTTCCCGGTGCTGCTGCAGGTCACCTCCGCCGATCTGGGCGCCGCCGGCGGGGTGGTGATCCTGGCGGTGATGCTGACCCGGGCGCCGCTGCTGGTGCCGATGACCGCGCTGCAGGGCAACCTGATCGCCCATTTCGTCGACCAGCGCGGCCACCGGCTGGCCGCGCTGGCCCGGCCGGCCGCGCTGGTGGCCGGGCTGGGGGTGGCGGGCATGGCCGCCGCCGGGCTGTGCGGGCCGTGGCTGCTGCGGGCGGCGTTCGGACCGGACTACGTGGCCGGCGGGGTACTGCTGGCCTGGCTGACCGCCGCCGCAGTGGCCATCGCGCTGCTCACCCTGACCGGGGCGGCCACCGTGGCCGCGGCCCTGCACCGGGCCTACTCACTGGGCTGGGTGACCGCGACGGTGGCCGCGGTGGGCCTGCTGCTGCTGCCGCTGGACCTGTCCACCCGTACCGTGGTGGCGCTGCTGTGCGGGCCGCTGGTCGGGATCGCGGTGCATGTGGTCGCGCTGGCCCGCAGCCGGGCGTGATCCCGCGGGCGAATACCCTGCGAGGCGGATGAGGGAGTACAGATGACGTGGCTGGTGACCGGCGGCGCCGGGTACATCGGGTCGCACGTGGTGCGGGCGCTGCTCGCCGCGGACATGCCGGTGGTCGTGCTCGACGACCTGTCGACCGGGTTCGAGCGGTTCGTGCCGGCCGGGGTGCCGCTGGTGCGGGGCAGCCTGCTCGACGCCGGGCTGGTGGAGCGCACCCTGCGCGAGCACCGGGTCACCGGGGTGGTGCACATCGCCGGGTTCAAGTACGCCGGGGTGAGCGTGCAGCGGCCGCTGCACACCTACCGGCAGAACGTCACCGCGATGGTCACGCTGCTGGAGGCGATGGGCGGGGCCGGGGTGGACCGGATGGTGTTCTCCTCCAGCGCGGCCACCTACGGCACCCCCGACGTCGATCTGGTCACCGAGGACACCCCGACCCGCCCGGAGTCCCCGTACGGGGAGAGCAAGCTGATCGGCGAGTGGCTGCTGGCCGACGTCGGCCGCGCCACCGGGCTGCGGCACACCAGCCTGCGCTACTTCAACGTCGTCGGCTCCGGCTCGCCGGAGTTGTTCGACGCCAGCCCGCACAACCTGTTCCCGCTGGTGTTCGACATGCTCTACCGGGGCGAGACGCCGCGCATCAACGGCGCGGACTACCCCACCCCGGACGGCACCTGCGTGCGCGACTACATCCACGTCGCCGACCTGGCGCTGGCCCACGTGGCCGCCGCGCGCCGGCTGGACGCGGGCGAGCCGATCGAGCGGGTCTACAACCTGGGCAGCGGCTCGGGCACCTCGGTGCGCCAGATCATGGACACCATCCGCGAGGTCACCGGCATCCCGTTCGAGCCGGTCGTCGGGCCGCGCCGGCCCGGGGACCCGGCCCGCATCGTGGCCTCCGGCGAGCTGGCGGCGCGCGACCTGGGCTGGGCCATGCGGCACACCCTGCACGAGATGGTGGCCTCGGCGTGGGAGGCCCGGCAGCGGGCGGGGGATGCGTATCCGCGCCCGTGACCTGGCCGCCCCCGGCCCGTGGGTGACCCGTGCCGCGGTCGCGCTGATCGCGGTGCAGCTCGCCGTGCGGGCGGTGCTGGCGTTCGGCGGCGACTTCTACTGGGACGACCTGATCCTGCTGGGCCGGGCCGGCACCCAGCCGCTGCTGTCGCCGGGATACCTGTTCGACGACCACGACGGGCACGTGATGCCGGCGGCGTTCCTGCTGGCCGGGATCATCTGCCGCGCCGCGCCGCTGAACTGGGCCGGCCCGGCCGTCAGCCTGCTGGTGCTGCAACTGCTGGCGTCGCTGGCGCTGCTGCGCGCGCTGCGGGTGATCCTGGGCTCGCGGCCGGTGTTGTTGGTGCCGTTGACCTTCGCCCTGTTCACCCCGCTGGGGATCACCGGATTCGCCTGGTGGGCGGCGGCATTGAACTCGCTGCCCATGCAGGCCGCACTGGCCTGGGTGGTGGCCGACGCGATCCTGTTGGCGCGCACCGGCAATCAGCGCTACGTATTCACCGGCACCGCCGCCTATCTGGGTGGGCTGCTGTTCTTCGAGAAGTCCGCGGTCATCCCGTTCGTCGCGTTCGCGGTGGTGGCGCTGTGGTACTGGGTGGTCGACGGCGACCGGGCGGCGCTGCGCACCGCGTGGCGGCGCGGCGTGCGGCTGTGGGTGGCCGCGCTGGCCGTCACGCTGGCCTGGATCGGGGTGTACGTGCTGGTGGTGGACCAGCAGCGGTGGACCCTGGACTACGCGATGGCACGGGATCTGCTGGCCCGCTCGGTGACCCACGGCATCGTGCCCGGGCTGGCCGGCGGCCCGTGGGAGTGGCAGCGCTGGGCGCCGGCCTCGCCGTGGGCGGTGCCGCCGGCGGCGGCGATGGTGGCCGGCTGGCTGGTGCTGGGTGCGCTGCTGGTGGTGTCGCTGCTGCGCAAGCGGCGGATCTGGGCGGTGTGGCTGGTGGCGGTCGGCTACGCGGTGGCCTGCCAGGTGCCGATCTATCTCATGCGCGCCTCCCGGTTCACCGCGCTGGAGCTGGCCCAGACGCTGCGCTACTTCCCGGATCTGGTGGTGGTGACCGCGCTGCTGGCGGCGGTGGCGCTGGGCGCGCCGAACCGGGTGGGCTCGCGGTGGCTGGACGCGTCCCCGGCGCGCACCGCGGCGGTGGTCGCGGTGGCGGCGGCGTTCCTGGTCAGCAGCCTGTACTCGACGGTGACGTTCCTGCACAGCTGGCGCGACAGCCCGGTGCCGGCCTACCTGGCCAATGCCCGGGCCGCGCTGGCGGCGGCCTGGCGGGACGGGACCGGGGCACCGCTGCTGGACCAGGAGGTCGACCCGCTGATCCTGCAGCGGGTGGCCTGGCCGGAGAACCTGGCCAGCCACATGTTCGCCCTGCTCCGCGAGCGACCCGAATTCGCCTCGGCGACAACGGAACTGCGCATGTTCGACCGGCACGGCCGGCTGCTGGACGCGCAGGTGACCTGGGTGCGGACGATCCGGCCGGGGCCGGTGCCCGACTGCGGGTATCTGGTGCAGCCGGACCAACCGGTGCGCATCCCGCTGGACGGGCCGCTGCTGCCGGCGGACTGGACCGCCGAGATCAACTACCTGGCCAACTCGGACGGCTCGCTGACCATGGCGCTGGACGAGGGGCCGCGGGCCCGGGTGCCGGTGCGGCCCGGGCTGAACCGGGTGTTCGTCCGACTGCCCGGGGCCGGCGAGGCCATCCACGTCGAGGCCAACACCGCCGCGCTGTCGGTGTGCATCTCCCCCGGCCCGGTCGGCTTCCTGGCGCCGGCGGGCTGATCGGCCGTGCCTCGACGTCGCCCGAACGGAAAACCCCGCCGCCCGAACGGGCAGCGGGGCCTCGATGGAGCCGCCTGGGGGAATCGAACCCCCGACCTATTCATTACGAGTGAATCGCTCTGCCGACTGAGCTAAGGCGGCCGTACCCGACTGTGTGGGAGTCCGGTCAACCACACATCCGGGGCGCAAGAGAGTGTACGGCAGGCGGCGGCGAGTTCCAAAGCCGCCTCGGTTCCCGGCTCAGTCCCGCAGCGCCTGCCCCACCGTCGCCACCATCGCGTCGACCGCGAACTTGGGCTTGACGTTGGCGGCCAGCGCCTCCCGGCACTCCAGCACCGCCTCGATGCAGCGCAGCAGCCGGTCCGGGGCGGCGTGCTCGGCCAGCGCGGCCACCCGGTCGGCCATGTCCGGGTGGTTGCGCCGCACCTGCTCGGCCCCCGAGGCGGTCAGCAACGCGTCCCGGAAGAACGTCGCCAGGTCGATCAGCGCGCGGTCCAGCGCGTCCCGGGAGGCCCGGGTCTGGCGCGACTTCTGCCGCCGCTCCAGGTCCTTGAGCGCCCCGGCCGCACCGCGCAGCGCCCCCGCGGTGCCCTTGCCGGTGCCGCCCGCCCCCAGCGCGGTGCGCAGCTCCTCCAGTTCGGCCTCGTTGCGCTCCTCGGTCAGCGCCTTCGCCTCGGCCTCGGCGGTGGCGACCAGTTCCTCGGCGGCGGCGAAGGCCCGCGCCGGGGTGGCGGCGTCGCGGGCCAGCCCCAGCGCCCGCAGCCGGCGCTGCCGCGCCTGTTCGTCGGTGGCCAGCCGGCGGGCCCGGCCGACGTGCCCGCCGCTCACCGCGGCGGCCCAGCGGGCCTGTTCGGCGGGGATGCCGTCGGTGTCGACGAGCACCTGCGCGATGGCCTCCACCGACGGGGTCACCAGCGCGACGTGCCGGCACCGGGAGCGCAGCGTGATCGCGATGTCCTCGGGGTCCACCGAGGGCGCGCACAGCAGGAACACCGTCGACGGCGGCGGCTCCTCGACCACCTTCAGCAGCGCGTTGGCCGCGCCCTCGGTGAGCCGGTCGGCGTCCTCGATCACCACCACCTGCCAGCGCCCGGTGCTGGGCCGCCGGGACGCGACCTGCACGATGGCGCGCATCTCGTCGACACCGATGGACAGCCCCTCGGGGACGACGCGGCGCACGTCGGCGTGGGTGCCGGCCATGGTGGTGGTGCAGGCCCGGCACTCCCCGCACCCGGGCACGCCGTCGGAGGTGCACTGCAGCGCGGCGGCGAAGCACAGCGCGGCGATCGACCGGCCCGACCCCGGCGGCCCGGTGAACAGCCAGGCGTGCGTCATGGTGCCGGTGGCGGTCGGACTGTGAGCAAGATCACCGCGGGCGGCCCGCGCCGCCGCGATCAGCTCCGCCTCGACCGCTTCCTGCCCGACCAACCGCGAAAAGACCCTGCTCATCACCGCCAACCCTAGCCGCAACCGCCCACGAACCGGTCACAGCGCGACGATCGGTCCGCCGGTCCCGATACGGTGGTTGGGTGAGCTCCAGCGCGATCCGGCTCGGACGAATCGGGTCATTCGTCCGCTGGGTGGCGCGCACCCCGTGGCCGGTGTTCACGCTGGGCATGCTGCAGGCCGACATCATCGGTGCCCTGCTGGTGCTGGGCTTCCTGCGGTTCGGGCTGCCGCCGGAGGACCGGGTGCAGCTGCAGGACCTGCCGCTGCCGAACCTGGCCATCTTCCTGGGCTACCTGGTGGTGTCGTTCGGCATCGGGGCGTTCCTGAGCCTGCGGCTGCTGGTGCCGGTGATGCGCTGGCAGCGGCGCGACGCGCTGCTGGGCGACCGCAATCCGGAGGCCACCGAGCTGGCGCGGGCCCGCGCGCTGCGGATGCCCTTCTACCGCACCATGATCAGCCTGGCCAACTGGTGCCTGGGCACGATCGTGTTCATCATCGCGATCTGGCCGGTGGCCAGCCGGTCCGCGCCGGTGGTGGCGGTGGCCACCATGCTGGGCGCGACCGCCACCGCGATCATCGGCTACCTGCAGTCCGAGCGGGTGCTGCGCCCGGTCGCGGTGGCCGCGCTGCGCCGCGGCGTGCCCGAGCACGTCCGCGCCCCCGGCGTGATCACCCGGCTGGTGCTGACCTGGGTGCTGTCCACCGGCGTGCCGCTGCTGGCCATCGTGCTCGCCCTGGTGGCCAGCATGTTCGATGTGCTGCAGGCCCCCACCGACGGGCTGCTCACCCCGATGCTGCTGCTGGCGGTGGTGGCGCTGGTCATCGGGTTCGTCGCCACCGTGCTGGCGTCGATGTCGATCGCCGACCCGCTGCGCCAGCTGCGCTGGGCGCTCGGCGAGGTGCAGCGCGGCAACTACAACGCGCACATGCAGATCTACGACGTCAGCGAGCTGGGCCTGCTGCAGGCCGGATTCAACGACATGGTGCGCGACCTGGCCGAACGGCAACGGCTGCGCGACCTGTTCGGCCGCTACGTGGGCGAGGACGTGGCCCGCCGGGCGCTGGAGCGCGGCACCGAGCTGGGCGGTCAGGAGCGCGACGTGGCGGTGCTGTTCGTCGACCTGGTCGGCTCGACGACGCTGGCCTCCACCCACCCGCCGGGCGAGGTGGTCAACCTGCTCAACGAGTTCTTCAAGGTCATCGTCGACTGCATCAACCGGCACGGCGGGTTCGTCAACAAGTTCCAGGGCGACGCGGCGCTGTGCATCTTCGGCGCCCCGATCGAACACCCGGACGCCGCCGGCGCGGCGCTGGCCGCCTCCCGCGAGCTGCACGACGAGCTGATCAAGGTGCTGGGCACCACCGACTTCGGCATCGGGGTGTCGGCCGGCCGGGCCATCGCGGGGCACATCGGCGCGCAGGCCCGCTTCGAGTACACCGTCATCGGCGACCCGGTCAACGAGGCGGCCCGGCTGACCGAGCTGGCCAAGTCCGAGCCCGGGCACGTGCTGGCCTCGGCGGTGGCGGTCTCACAGGCGCTCGACACCGAGGCGCTGTGCTGGGAGGTCGGCGAGACGGTCAACCTGCGCGGCCGGGTGGCGGCCACCCAACTGGCCCGCCCGGTGCGGCTGGTGTCGCTGGAGGAGGCGCACCCCGAGATCGCCGGCAACGGCCAGGCCCGAACCGACGGGCAGGCGGCCGCCGCCGACGCCGAGAACGCCCCCTCGTCCAACTAGGCCGGCTGCGCTCAGGCCTTCTTCGCGGTGGCTTTCCTGCTCAGGCCTTCTTCGCGGTGGCTTTCTTCGCGGCCTTCTTGGCCGGTGCCTTCTTGGTGGCCTTCTTCGCCGCCCGCTTGGCCGGGCCCTTGGCCCGCCGCTCGGCGAGCAGTTCGGCGGCCCGCTCGTCGGTGATCGTCATGACGTCGTCACCCTTGCGCAGGCTGGCGTTGGTCTCGCCGTCGGTGACGTACGGCCCGAACCGGCCGTCCTTGATCACCATCGGCTTGCCGGTGGCCGGGTCGGTGCCCAGTTCGCGCAGCGGCGGCGCCGCGGCGGCCTGCCGGCCCCGCCGCTTGGGCTCGGCGTAGATCTTGAGCGCCTCGTCGAGCGTGATGGTGAACAGCTGCTCCTCGCTGGCCAGCGAGCGCGAGTCGGAGCCGCGCTTGAGATACGGCCCGTAGCGGCCGTTCTGCGCGGTGATCTCCTCACCGGTGTTGGGGTCCACCCCGACCACCCGCGGCAGCGACAGCAGCTTGAGCGCGTCGTCGAGGGTGACCGTCTCGATGTCCATCGACCGCAGCAACGACGCGGTGCGCGGCTTGGGCCCGGTCGGCTTCCTGCCCTTCTTCGCCGTCGCCCCGGCGCCGCCGTCGTCGTCGCCGTCGGTCGGCTCGGGCAGGATCTCGGTGACGTACGGGCCGTAGCGGCCGTCCTTGACCACGATCTCGTGCCCGGTGGCCGGGTCGATGCCCAGCGAGCGGCCCTCCTGCGGGGTGGCGAACAGCTTCTCGGCCAGCTCCAGGGTCAGCTCGTCGGGGGTGATCGCGTCGGAGAGGTTGGCGCGCTGCGGTTTCGGCTCGCCGTCCTCGCCGGTGACCATCCGCTCCAGGTACGGGCCGTTCTTGCCGACCCGCACATAGATCGGTCGGCCCTGCTCGTCGTCGAACAGGTGGATCGAGTTGACCTCGCGGGCGTCGATCTCCTCGAGGTTCACCCCGACCAGCTTCTTGAGCCCGCCGGACCGGGCGATCGAGTCGTCGACGCCGTGGTCACCGCCGAAGTAGAACTTCGACAGCCAGTTGGTGCGCTGCTCGTGGCCGGCGGCGATCTCGTCGAGCTCGTCCTCCATCGCGGCGGTGAAGTCGTAGTCCACCAGCCGGCTGAAGTGCTGTTCGAGCAGCCCGATCACGGCGAACGCCACCCAGGACGGCACCAGCGCGCTGCCCTTCTTGTGCACGTAGCCGCGGTCCTGGATGGTCTTGATGATCGACGCGTAGGTCGACGGCCGGCCGATGCCGAGCTCCTCCAGCGCACGCACCAGCGACGCCTCGGTGTAGCGCGGCGGCGGGCTGGTCTGGTGCGCGTCGGCGGTCAGCTCCACCGCGTCGACCCGCTGGCCGCGGGTCAGATTCGGCAGCCGCCGCTCGGCGTCGTCGGACTCCCCGCCCTCGAGCTCGTCGATGCTCTCCACGTAGGCCTTCAAAAAGCCCGGGAAGGTGATGGTGCGGCCGCTGGCGGTGAACACCACCTCGCGCCCGTCCGGGGTGGTGCCGGAGATGCGCAGGCTCAGGGTGGTGCCGCGGGCGTCGGCCATCTGCGAGGCGACGGTGCGCTGCCAGATCAGCTCGTAGAGCCGGAACTCGTCGGCGTCGAGCTCGCCGGCCAGCTGGCCCGGGGTGGCGAACACGTCGCCGGCGGGACGGATCGCCTCGTGCGCCTCCTGGGCGTTCTTGACCTTGCGGGTGTACTGCCGCGGCGTGGGGTGCACGTACTCCTCGCCGTAGAGCTGGCGGGCCTGGGTGCGCGCGGCGTTGATCGCCGACTCCGACAGCGTGGTGGAGTCGGTACGCATATAGGTGATGTAGCCGTTCTCGTAGAGCCGCTGCGCGATGCTCATCGTGCGCTCGGCGGAGAACCGCAGCTTGCGGCCGGCCTCCTGCTGCAGGGTGGAGGTCATGAACGGCGCGTACGGCCGACGGGTGTAGGGCTTCTGCTCGACGGCGGTGACTGTCAGCTGCGCGCCGCGCAGCGCCTGCGCCAGCGCCCGGGCCTCGGTCTCGTCGAGGACGAGCACCTCGTCGGGCTTGCGCACCTGGCCTCCGGCGTCGAAGTCGCGGCCGGTGGCCACCCGCTTGCCGGCGACGGTGTTGAGCTTGGCGGCGAACCGCGGCGGGCTGGCCTGCGGGTCGGACACGCTCGCGTCGAGCTCGGCGGTGATGTCCCAGTAGGCGGCGCTGCGGAACGCCATGCGCTCCCGCTCGCGCTGCACGATGATGCGGGTCGCCACCGACTGCACCCGCCCCGCCGACAGCTTCGGCGCGACCTTCTTCCACAGCACCGGGCTGACCTCGTAGCCGTACAGCCGGTCCAGGATGCGGCGGGTCTCCTGGGCGTCGACCAGCGCGTTGTCCAGCTCGCGCGGATGCTCGGCGGCCGCGCGGATGGCCGGCTCGGTGATCTCGTGGAACACCATCCGCTTGACCGGGATGCGCGGCTTGAGCGTCTCCAGCAGATGCCAGGCGATGGCCTCGCCCTCCCGGTCGCCGTCGGTGGCCAGGTACAGCTCGTCGGCGTCCTTGAGCTTGTTCTTCAGCTCGGTGACGGTGGCCTTCTTGTCCGGGCTGATGATGTAGAGCGGTTCGAAGTTGTTGTCGACGTTGACGCCCAGCCGGGCCCACGGCTCGGACTTGTACTTGGCCGGGATGTCGGCGGCGTTGCGCGGCAGGTCGCGGATATGCCCGCGCGACGACTCGACGACGTAGCCGGGGCCCAGGTATCCGGCGATCTTGCGCGCCTTGGTGGGTGACTCGACTATGACAAGTCGTCGAACGGCGCCGTTGCTGCCGCTGCCGCGGTCCTCGTCAGCCAATTCCTGCTTCGCTCCACTTCATGTACCAGCCCCCGGTCGCGCCTGCGCCGGACCGGTCCGTCGGCACTGACAATGTGGCACCCCGGGCGACCCAACGCAAACTCCTCGGCACGTGGCCGTCCGCTATACGCGCGGCCAATTCGAGAACGCCTCGTCGGGCGCCGGGGGTTCCCCCACGGTTTCTACCAGGCGCGACAGCCGCCGCCGGCCGCTGATCCGCAGCGCCGGCCGGCCGCCGCGGGTGCCGACGAGGGTCGGCGCGATCCCGGCCCGCATCAGTGCCGAGGCCAGCACCGGGTGGGTGTCGGGGGCGTGCGGGTCCAACCCGAGTTGGTAGTGCCCGTTGTCCGGGGATCCGGCGGCCAGCACCCAGGCCCGCAGCTCGCGGGGTCCGGGCACCCAGTCGGCGGGCACGGTCTTGACCGCGCCGCGGGTCCACCGGCGGGCCAGCTCGGTCAGCCGCGCGTCGACGTCGGTGCGCACCAGCGGGCTGCCCTCGTCGGTGCTGGTGATCTCGGGGGGCAGGCCGGCCTCGGTGATCATCTCGGCGATGCCCTCGGCCCGCCAGGCCGCGTCGACGACGACCGACAGCCGCGCGCCCGCCTCAGCGCCCGAGCCGACGACGACCACCTGGCCGGCGGCCGCGAGCAGCCCGGACAGGTCGGTGACCGCGGGCGGCACCGACTCTGCCGAGAAGAACGAGAGCTGCCTCACGTCCCCGACAGTAGGACAGTCACACCCGTCCCGCCCGTCACCGGCGCCGGGTGTCCGGCACGGCCGAACGAAAAACCCCCGCGGATCCGGATCGGATGCGCGGGGGTTCCGTGGTTCAGGTTCAGATAGTCAGACTGCTCAGATGGCCCGAACACCCGTGGCCTGCGGCCCCTTGGGGCTCTGGCCGACCTCGAACTCCACCCGCTGGTTCTCCTCCAGCGTGCGGAAGCCCGTGCCCTGAATCTCCGTGTAGTGGACAAACACATCCGCGGAGCCGTCCTCAGGGGCGATAAAGCCGAAGCCCTTCTCCGCGTTGAACCACTTCACAGTTCCCTGTGGCATTTCTTGTTCTCTCTCTTCTTATTTCTTCGGGTGCGGTCCACCGAAGCTTTTTCGGTACACCGGGTCGGTCCCGACCGCCCTCACTTGGAGGCGGCGGAACTCGACCCGACCTACAAACCCTCGCAGGAGCCGCGATCGCAACGTCGATCCTGCGAGTGCTAGAACACGAACACAGAAGCTGCGACCGCCTCCAGTCAACCACGTTCCGGGCCGGTGCGACAGTCCAAGCTGATCAGGAAACGAAGAATCTCGCCCAACCTGCTACCGGGCGGGCGTCGGGAGGACATCTTGGGGTCGGATCCCGCGGGGTCGGATTTCGGCCGTGAACTGCTCGCCTGCGTGCTCGCGGGCACCGGTTCCGGTGAGCATCCGCTGCGCCACGTCGCCGATCTGCCGCCACGGCCGGGCCGCACCCGGCCGTGGCCGCAGTGGGCCGATCCGGAGGTGGTGGCGGCGTTTCGCGAGCGCGGGATCGCCCAACCGTGGACCCACCAGGCCGCCGCGGCCGACCTGGCCCACCACGGCCGGCACGTGGTGCTGTCGACCGGTACCGCCTCGGGCAAGTCGCTGGCCTATCAGCTGCCGATCCTGACCGCGCTGGCCGCCGACCGCCGGGCCCGGGCGCTGTACCTGTCGCCGACCAAGGCGCTCGGTCACGACCAGCTGCGCGCCGCCCAGGAGCTGACCGCCGCGGTGCCGCGCTGCCACGACGTGGGGCCGGTCGCCTACGACGGCGACAGCCCGTCGGAGCTGCGCCGGTTCGCCCGGGAACGGTCGCGCTGGATCTTCTCCAACCCGGACATGATCCACGCCGCGCTGTTGCCCAACCACGGCCGGTGGGCGGCCTTCCTGCGCCACCTGCGCTATCTGGTGGTCGATGAATGCCATTACTACCGAGGCATTTTCGGCTCGAACGTGGCGATGGTGCTGCGCCGGCTGCTGCGCCTGTGCCAGCGCTACCGGGGCCCCTCGGAGCCCGGGCCGACGGTGATCTTCGCCAGCGCCACCACCGCCGAGCCGGGGACCACCGCCGCCGAGCTGATCGGCCAGACGGTCGCCGAGGTGACCGAGGACGGCGCGCCGCAGGGAGCCCGCACCGTGGCGCTGTGGGAGCCGGCACTGCTCGACGACCTGGTCGGGGAGAACGGGGCGCCGGTGCGCCGCTCGGCGGGCGCGGAGGCCGGCCGGGTGATGGCCGACCTGGTCGCCGAGGGGGCGCGCACGCTGACGTTCGTGCGGTCCCGGCGCGGGGCGGAGTTGACCGCGCTCACCGCGCGGGCCCGGCTGGCCGAGGTGGCACCGGATCTGGTGGACACGGTGGCCTCCTACCGGGCCGGGTACCTGGCCGAGGACCGCCGCGCGCTGGAGCGGGCGCTGGCCGAGGGCGAGCTGCGCGGCCTGGCCACCACCAACGCGCTGGAGCTCGGGGTGGACATCGCCGGCCTGGACGCGGTGGTGCTGGCCGGGTTCCCGGGCACGGTGGCGTCGTTCTGGCAGCAGGCCGGCCGGTCCGGCCGGCGCGGGCAGAGCGCGCTGATCGTGCTGATCGCCCGGGACGACCCGCTGGACACCTACCTGGTGCACCACCCCGCCGCGCTGCTGGACCGGCCGATCGAGCGGGTGGTGATCGACCCGACCAACCCGTACGTGCTGGGCCCGCAACTGCTGTGCGCGGCCGCCGAGCTGCCGCTCACCGACGCCGAGGTGCGCGCGCTGGGCGCCGAGCAGGTGGCCGAGGCGCTCGTCGACGACGGGCTGCTGCGGCGCCGGCCCACCGGCTACTTCCCCGCCCCGGGGCTGAGCCCGCACCCGGCGGTGGACATCCGCGGTGCCTCGGGCGGGCAGATCGCGATCCTGGAGTCCGACACCGGCCGGCTGCTCGGCAGCGCGGGGGTGGGCCAGGCCTACGCCGCCGTGCATCCGGGCGCGGTGTACCTGCACCAGGGCGAGACCTATCTGGTGGACTCGCTCGACCTCGAGGGCGGGCTGGCGTTCGTGCACGCCGAGGACCCCGGGTACACCACCTTCGCCCGGGAGCGCACCGACATCGAGGTCACCGGCCCGGGCGAGCGGATCACGTTGGGGCCGGTCACCGTCGGGCTGGTGCCGGTGTCGGTGACCAACACCGTGATCGGCTATCTGCGCCGCCGGATGTCCGGTGAGGTCATCGATTTCGTCGAACTGGACCTGCCGCCGCGCAGCCTCGACACCATGGCGGTGATGTGCACGGTCACGCCGGAGACGTTGTACGACAACGGGATCGAACCACTCCGGGTGCCGGGATCGCTGCACGCGGCCGAGCACGCGGCGATCGGCCTGCTGCCGCTGGTGGCCTCCTGCGACCGCGGTGACATCGGCGGGGTGTCCACCGCGGTGGGCCCGGAGGACGGGCTGCCGACGATCTTCGTCTACGACGGTTACCCGGGCGGGGCGGGCTTCGCCGCCCGCGGCTACGCCCGGCTGCGCGACTGGTGGGCCGCCACCGCGGCGGCGATCGAGGCGTGCGAGTGCCCGGCCGGCTGCCCGTCGTGCGTGCAGTCACCGAAGTGCGGCAACGCCAACGACCCGCTGGACAAACCGGGCGCGGTGACGGTGCTGCGCCTGGTGCTCGACGCACTGGCCCGGCACGGCTAGCCCGGCCCGCCGCGGCGGCTCGGCAAACTCGGTTCGGCGTATCGCGGTCCCGCGGCGACGGTTCTTCGCGGATTGGCGTACTCACGAGTAGCAATACCTGCGCACAACGCCACTGCAAACCCGTCGGCGACATCACGGCACGGGCTCCGGGCCGGCTCGGGCGGCGGCGCGGGCGCGGGTCGCCGGCCCCCGCAGTGGGACCCGCAGCGGGACCTCCGCCTCCGCCGTGACCACCACGTCGAGCCCGTCGACGGTGCAGGCGGTCAGGTGTGCCGACATCGCGCGGGCGACCCGCCCAGCCCGGTCGCACGCCGCCGTCCGCCCGTCGGCGAGCCCGGCCGCCGCGGCGAGGGCGGCGAGGTCGGCGGCGGCCTGGGCGCGGTGCCGGGCCAGTACCGCCGCGCCGAGGTGGATCCCCGCCCCGGTGACCGCGACCAGGACGGCGACCATGGCGGCCGCGAGCACGCCGGCCGAGCCGGCGTCAGCCGGTGCCGGGTTCGGCGGCCGCGGCGGCCTCACCGGTGACGGTGAGCCCGGCCAGCAGCGGCACCGCCACGCTGACCCGGGCCCGGTGCAGGTCGCCGTCGCGGTGCAGCTGCACCCGGGCCCCGGCAGGGGCGACGGCCTCGGCGAGCCGGACGGCGGCGGCCGCATCGCCTCGGGCGGCCAGCCGCGCGGCCTCCCGCGCCGCGTCCAGGCAGCGCAGCTGCTGCACCACCGCCGCCAGCCCGGCCAGGCAGACCAGCAGCACCGCCGCCAGCGCCGCGAAGGCCAGGGCTGCCTCGACGGTGACCGCCCCGGCATCCCCCGGGCCCGCCCTTCCCCACGCCCCACCGGCTAGACCTCGGTGCGCAGCGCGCGGCGGATGATGCCGGTCAGCGCTCCGACCACCGAATCGCCGGTGACCACGGTGTAGAGGATGGCGCCGAACGCCGCCGCCGCGATGGTGCCGATGGCGTACTCCACCGTGCTCATCCCGGCATCGTCGGCGGCGAGCAGCACCAGCCGCACCCGCAGCACGGCCAACCGGTCGCGTACCCGTCCTCCCACTGGACCCTCCCCTCCGGTCCGGCACGGGCCGTCCGCCCGTGCTCACAGCACTCCGCCCGACAGCACGCCGCCGACCAGTCCGGCGATCACCGGCACCACCCCGAGGCAGACGAAGGCCGGCAGGTAGCACAGCCCGAGCGGTCCGGCGATGAGCACCGCGGCGCGTTCGGCGGCCGCGGCCGCTGCGATGGCGGCGTCGTGGCGGGTCTGGCCGGCCAGCTCCGTCACGCCGCGGGCCAGGGCGGCGCCGGAGGTGGCCGATCGCCGGGCCAGCCGTAGCAGCGCCGCCTCGGCGTCGTGGCCGGGCGGGCCGGGCCGCGACCAGGCGGTGGCGGGGTCGGCCCCCAGCGCCAGCAGGTCGGCGGCGCGGCGCAGGGTGCGGGCCAGCCCGGCGGGGGCGGAGGCGGCGGTGGCCGTCGCGGCGGTCGGCACCGCCATCCCGGCCGCCAGGCAGGCCCCGAACAGGTCGAAGGTGAACGCCGCGGCCAACGGATCGGCGGCCCGGGGCGCACCGGTGGCCCGGCGGCTGCCGGTGTCCGCCCGGCGCCGGGCCCGGCGGGGGCCGCCGGCCAGCAGCAGCGCGGCGGCCAGCAGCAGCGCCGCCGCGCTCACCGCAGCGCTCCGGCGGTGATGCGGTCCGACCACAGCAGCCCGGCGCAGCCGAGCGCCACCCCGACCGCCAGCACCACGCCGCCGGGGCCGCCGCCGCACAGGAACGCCACCGGATCGGCGCCGATGGCCTGCCCGATGGCGATCCCGGCCAGCGGCAACCCGGCCAGCACGACGGCGGTGGTGCGGGCACCGGCCAGCCCGGCGTGCACCCGGGCCAGGAAGCGTTCCCGCTCGACGATGTCGCGCTGCGCGGTGCCGAGCAGGGTGGCGATGGCCAGCCCGTGGGTCTCGGCGAGCTGCCAGCACACCGCGAGCCGCTCCCAGGCGCCGGCCAGCGCCGAGTCGGCGGCCGCGGCGCGTAGGCCGGCGGGAACGTCGGCGCCGAGCCGGGCGCGCGCGGCAACCGTGCGCAGGGCTTCGGCCACCGCACCGGTGGTCTCGGCCGCGGCGGCCTCCACGGCGGCCACCGGGTGCGCGCCCACCGCGAGCTCCCCGACCAGCACCTCCAGGGCGTCCTGCAGCGCGGCGGCCTCGGCGCGGCGGCGCCGGTCGGCACGGCGGTGCCGGAGGCGCAGCCAGGCGGTGCCGGTGAGCAGCCCGGCGGCCACCGCCACCCCGGGCGGCAGGACGAGCACGGCCGCACCCGCGGCGGCCGTCGGCACCCATCGCAGCGGCAGGCGCGGGCCGCGCCGCCGCGGCCACCGCGCCCGGGCGCGCGGGTACGGGGGCGGCGCGACCAGAACGGCGGCCATCAGCGCCAGCGCCGCGGTGGCGACCCCGGCGGTCATGTCCCGCCCCGCCGGGCCAGCAGCCGGTGCAGCGGGTCCGCCCCCGGCCCGGGCCCGGTGTCGTGGTGCCAGGCGGTCACCGCCCGGACCCGGTCGTGCGCGTCGCGCCGCAGTACCGCGATCTCGGCCAGCCGCCGGCTGCCGTCCCGGTCGCGGCGCACGTGCAACAGCACCTGCACCGCGGCGGCGAGCTGGCTGTGCAGGGCGGCGCGGTCCAGCCCGCCCAGGGCGGCCAGCGCCTCGAGCCGGGCGGGCACCTCGGCCGGGGTGTTGGCATGCACGGTGCCCGCGCCGCCGTCGTGGCCGGTGTTGAGGGCGGCGAGCAGGTCGACGACCTCCGCGCCGCGCACCTCGCCGACCACGATGCGGTCCGGCCGCATCCGCAGCGCCTGCCGCACCAGCTCGCGCACCGGCACCGCCCCGACACCCTCGACGTTGGCGGCCCGGGCGACGAGGTGCACCACGTGCGGATGCCGGGGCGCCAATTCGGCCGCGTCCTCCACGCAGACGATGCGCTCGTCGCCCGGGACGGCGCCGAGCAGGGCGCTGAGCAGGGTGGTCTTGCCGGCCCCGGTGCCGCCGGAGACGAGGAAGGCCAGGCGGGCGGCGACGATCGCCTCGAGCAGCCGACCGGCCTCGGGGGCGATCGCCCCGCAGGCGGTCAACGCGGCCAGATCCTGGGTGGCCGGACGCAGCACCCGCAGCGACAGACAGGTGCCGGCGGCGGCGATCGGCGGCAGCACGGCGTGCAGCCGCACCGTGCAACCGGCCGCGCCCAGCCCGGTGAGGTGCCCGTCCACCCAGGGCTGGGCGTCATCGAGCCGACGGCCGGCGGCCAGCGCCAGCCGCTGGGCCAGCCGCCGCACCGCGGCCTCGTCGGGGAATCGCACCGGTGCCCGGCGCAGCCCGGTGCCGTCGTCGACCCACACCGCGTCCGGCGCGGTGACCAGCACGTCGGTGGTGCCCTCGGCGGCCAGCAGCGGGTCGAGCAGGCCGGCCCCGACGAGTTCGGTCTGCAGGGTGCGCAGCCCGGCCAGCACCTCGGTGTCGCCGAGCAGGCCGCCGGACTCGGCGCGCAGCGCCGCGGCGACCACCGTGGGCCGCAGCGGCGCGGACTCGGCGGCGAGCCGCTCCCGCACCCGCTCGATCAGCGGCCGGGCGGTCATGCCGCCACCGCCGGCTGGGAGCCGAGCAGCGCCAGCACCCGGCGGGCGGCCCCCGCCAGCGGGCCGCGCCGCCCGAGCCGCAGCCCGCCGCGCTCCAGCGCGACGTCCAGGCCTGGCTGCGGGCGCATGGCCGCCAGCAGCGGCAGCCCGGCCGCGGCGGCGACGTCGGCGGCGCGCATCCCGCCCGGGGCCGGGCCGCGCACCACCACCCCGACATTCGGGTTGGCCGCCGTGCACCACGCCCCCACCGCCGCGGTGGCTGCGGCCGACCGCACGTCGGCGGTGGTCACCACGACGACGAGATCCGCGGCCTGGACGGCGGTCTCGGCGGCCGCGGTGCCGCGGCGGGGCACGTCGCAGACCACCGTCGTCCCGGCCCGGTAGCCGGCCTCCAGCACCGCCCCGAGTGCGGCCGGCCCGATCTCGGCCGGCTCACGGCCGCTGGACAGCACGCTGACCGCACCGTGCCGGGGCAGCGCGTCGCGCAGCGCGGTGTGGGCGAGCCGGCCGTCGCGCACCGCCAGATCGGGCCAGCGCAGCCCCGGGGCGGCCTCCGCACCGAGCAGCAGGTCGATGCCGCCGCTGCACGGATCGACGTCGACGAGCAGGGGTTCGGCGCGGGCGCACAACGCCAGCGCGGCGGCGAACACCGAGGCCCCGGCCCCGCCGCGGCCGGCGACCACCGCCAGCACCGCGCCCCGCCGCGCCGCACCGGCGCGGTCCTCCGCGGCGGCGGACAGCAGGGCGACGAGTTCGGCGTCGTCGCGGGGCAGGGTGAGCACCCGTTCGGCGCCCGCGGCAAGCGCGGCCCGGTAGGCGGCGGCATCGGGTTCGGCGCGCCCGACCAGCAGCACCCGGTCGCGACGGGGTGGCGCGCCGAGCGCACCGCGGTGCACGCACGCCGCGTCGAGCAGCACGGCCGACGCCGCCGTCCAGGCCCGGCGCCCGGGCGGTTCGGCGGCGTGCACCACCGGAACGCCGGCGGCCGCGGCGACGCGGTCGACGTCGTCGCGCAGCACCGGATCGTCGAGCAGGACCAGAACGGCGGCAGTGGTGGTCATGCGCCCAGCCTGCGGGCGCACGCCGGGACCATCCAGCCCCGGACGCCGATCTGTGGATGGATGCCGGACTGTGCACACGGCCGGGCGCGGATCGGGGGCGAAGCCGGTGGAACGCGCCGGTGAAAACAGCGTTCCGCAACCATTCCACGGTTTGCCGCGGCGGTCCGGCGGACAAAAAACCCCCAGAAAGGGGACGACCCCCGCCAGGGGGGGAGGAGGCGGAGGTCGTCGTGGATCAGTCCCGGGGGGTCGGACTGATACACACCCGGCATAACCCGGGTAATGCTCACTATACACACTTCCGGGGCGTGCCGCGCAAGTGCGGCAGGGCCAGAATCGCCCGTGTCGCACCGAAATACTTCAGCCACCGACTAGTGGCGTGAACTGCCACTTTTGCGTCGGGCGTCGTTCGAGGGCACCGATTCGCCCCGGGTTCGGACCTATGCTGGGCGGCGTGACGGTTTCCGATCCGGTTGACCCAGCGCCCGCCACGGCACCGGCCGACCCGGCAAAGGACCGCCCGGTGCGCACCGCGGCCTTCTTCGATCTCGACAAGACCGTGATCGCCAAGTCGAGCACACTCGCTTTCAGCAAACCGTTCTACGACCAGGGGCTGCTGAACCGGCGGGCCGTGCTCAAGTCGGCCTACGCCCAGTTCCTGTTCCTGATGTCGGGCGCCGACCACGACCAGATGGACCGGATGCGCGCCTACGTCACCCGGATGTGCACCGGCTGGGACGCCGAGCAGGTCCGGGCGATCGTCAACGAGGCGCTGCACGACATCGTCGATCCGCTGGTGTTCGCCGAGGCCACCGAACTGATCGCCGAGCACAAGCGGCAGGGCCGCGACGTGGTGGTGGTGTCGGCCTCCGGCGAGGAACTCGTCGCCCCGATCGCGCGGGCGGTCGGGGCCACCCACGCGATGGCCACCCGGATGGTCGTCGAGGATGGCCGCTACACCGGCGAGATCGCGTTCTACTGCTACGGGGAGAACAAGGCCGAGGCGATCCGCCAGCTCGCCGCCCGCGAGGGCTATGCGCTCGAACACTGTTACGCCTATTCGGATTCCATCACCGATCTGCCGATGCTGGAGACGGTGGGGCATCCGGCCGTGGTCAATCCGGACCGGGCGCTGCGCAAGGAGGCGCTGGCGCGCGACTGGCCGATCCTGACCTTCTCCCGGCCGATGTCGCTGCGCGACCGCATCCCCGCCCCGTCCGGCGCGGCGGTGGCCACCTCGCTGGCGGTGGGGTTCAGCGCGCTGGCCGCCGGCGCGCTCACCTACTCGCTGCTGCGCCGGTTCACCGCCTGACCCGCCCCGGTGCCCGCGAGCGGCCGACGGTGCCGGCGCACCGTTGCTGAAAACCCGGCCGAGGATCATCGGCCACGGGACTTGATGTGACCGTCGTCACGTAGTACAAAAGAGGTACGGTGGCCCGGCGAGGCCAAGGCCGAACCGAAGAAGAAGGTTCGACCCCCCGAGCCAGGCCACCCAGCACGGGTCCCCGGTACCCACGCGGAGCCCATGCCGCGGAATAGGCAGAAGCGTTGTGGGCCTGCGTAATTGCGGGAAGCGGACGGTCCCGACGGCCCTTTGGGTGGGGCCGCAACCGGAGCGCTCCGCAAGGACGCCGAGGCCAACCCACACAACCCATGTGAGCACGCATGGTAACCGGGCCCCGTGCTAACGGGTGGCGAGCCGAACCTGAGTCGGGTCGCCGCCCGTTTCACGTGCCCGGTGTTTGCTGGAAGCGCGTCGGCGCCCGGCCGCCGTCACACCGATTCGGCGATCTTGAGCGCCTCGTCGGCACCGGCCCGCAGGGCCGCGCAGCAGTGCAGGAGCCACCGGGCCAGTGCCTCCGGCGTGCCCGACGCGAAGCCGTGGGCGGCCTCGGTGTAGTCACGTGACCGGCGCATCCAGAACAGCTCCGGGACCCCGAGCCCGTGCGGGTCCAGACCGGTCGACATCGTCACCAGCCGCGACGCCGCCCGCGCCACCAGCCCGTCGGCGACGCCGAACGCCTTGAGCGTCAACAGCTCGCCGTGCACCACGGCGGCCAGCACCGGGGCCGGCGCCCGGGTGCCGCCGGTGACGAGGTGGGCCAGCAGCTCCAGCCGCCGACCGGTGTCGCTGTCGCCGCGGGGCCGGCCGAGCCGGTCCGGGTCGTCGACGAGGTCCGCCGCGGCCAGGGTGTGCAACCGGGCCAGCGCCTGCAGCGGGGCGCGCTGCCAGACCTTGGCCAGGCCGGTCTCCCCGCCCTCCAGCGCCTGCGCCACCCGCAGCGCCCCGGCCAGCACCGGGTCGGGTTCGCCGGTGTCGGCCAGTTGCATCGCGCCGCCGTCGAGCACCGAGGAGGCGCGGGCCGCCCGCACCGCCGCCTCGGCCGCGGTCACGGGCCACTTGCGCAGATTGGTGCGGTGGCGGTGGGCCCGGCCGAGGTCCTCGCGGGCCTGTTCGCAGGCCTCGGCGACGCCGGGCAGCTCGGTCAGGGGCGCCAGTGGATCGGTCACCCTGCCCACGCTAACGACCCCGGCGCGGGGCGCGAACCGCCGGCTCCGACCGTTGAGCCGCCGAACGGCGACGTTCGGCGCAAATCGGCGACCGTCCGCAGCCGACCCGCGTGGCGGCCGACCATAAGGTGACTAGGCTCACACGCATGTCCGACACGCAGACCGATTCGTCGCTGACCTATCCGCCCTCGGCCGAGTTCGCCGCGCAGGCCAACGCGACGGCCGATTTGTACAAGGAGGCCGAGGCCGACCGGCTGGCCTTCTGGGCGAAGCAGGCCCAGCGGCTGACCTGGGCGGAACCGTTCACCGAGGTGCTGGACTGGTCCGACGCCCCGTTCGCCAAATGGTTCGTCGGCGGCAAGCTCAACGTTGCCTACAACTGCGTCGACCGGCACGTCGAGGCCGGCCTGGGCGATCGGGTCGCCATCCACTGGGAGGGCGAGCCGGTCGGCGATGCGCGCACGCTGACCTACGCCCAGCTCAAGGACGAGGTGTGCAAGGCCGCCAACGCGCTGACCGCGCTGGGCCTGAAGGCCGGCGACCGGGTGGCCATCTACATGCCGATGGTGCCCGAGGCGATCGTGTCGATGCTGGCCTGCGCCCGGCTCGGGGTCATGCATTCGGTGGTGTTCGCCGGGTTCTCGGCCACCGCACTGCGCGCCCGCATCGAGGACGCCGAGGCCAAGCTGGTCATCACCACCGACGGACAGTTCCGCCGCGGCAGCGCCGCCCCGCTCAAGGCGGCCGTGGACGAGGCGGTGGCCGACCAGCCGTCGGTGCAGCACGTGCTGGTGGTGCGCCGCACCGGGATCGACGTGTCCTGGACCGAGGGTCGCGACCTGTGGTGGCACGACGTCGTCGAGCCGGCGTCCACCGAGCACACCCCGGAGGCCTTCGACTCCGAGCACCCGCTGTTTCTGCTCTACACCTCGGGCACCACCGGCAAGCCCAAGGGCATCATGCACACCACCGGCGGCTACCTGACCCAGGCCGCCTACACCCACTACAACGTCTTCGACATCAAGCCGGACCGGGACGTCTACTGGTGCACCGCCGACATCGGCTGGATCACCGGGCACAGCTACATCGTGTACGGCCCGCTGGCCAACGGCGCCACCCAGGTGATCTACGAGGGCACCCCGAACTCGCCGACCGAGCACCGGCACTTCGAGATCATCGAGAAGTACGGCGTGACGATCTACTACACCGCGCCGACGCTGATCCGCACCTTCATGAAGTGGGGCCGGCAGATCCCCGACGCCCACGACCTGTCCAGCCTGCGGCTGCTCGGCTCGGTGGGCGAGCCGATCAACCCGGAGGCCTGGCGCTGGTACCGCAAGGTGATCGGCGGCGACCGCACCCCGGTGGTGGACACCTGGTGGCAGACCGAGACCGGCGCGATCATGATCTCCCCGCTGCCGGGCGTCGCCGACGCCAAGCCGGGCGCGGCGATGACCCCGCTGCCGGGCATCAGCGCCAAGATCGTCGACGACGAGGGCAAGCCCATGCAGCCGAGCGTCGACGGCGAGCCGGTCACCGGCTACCTGGTGATCGACCAGCCGTGGCCCTCGATGCTGCGCGGCATCTGGGGCGACCCGCAGCGCTACAAGGACACCTACTGGTCGCGGTTCGCCGAGCAGGGCTACTACTTCGCCGGCGACGGCGCCCGGTACGACAGCGACGGCCACATCTGGGTGCTGGGCCGCATCGACGACGTGATGAACGTGTCCGGCCACCGCATCTCCACCGCCGAGGTGGAGTCGGCGCTGGTGGGTCACGGGCACGTCGCCGAGGCGGCGGTGGTGGGCGCCTCCGACGCCCAGACCGGCCAGGCGATCTGCGCGTTCGTCATCCTGGAGTCCTCGGCCACCGGGCTGCCGCACGACCAGATCGTCGACGAGCTGCGGGCGGAGGTGTCGCGGGAGATCTCCCCGATCGCCAAGCCGCGGGAGATCCACATCGTGCCGGAGTTGCCCAAGACCCGCAGCGGCAAGATCATGCGGCGCCTGCTGCGCGACGTGGCCGAGGGCCGCGAGCTCGGCGACACCTCGACGCTGGTGGATCCCGGTGTGTTCGAAGCGATCCGGGCCAGCAAGGCCGAATAGACCCTCGCACAGTCATCGCCACACAGCAGACCCCCGGGCGCCGCACCGGCCCCGGGGGTCTTCCTGTGCCGTGTCGGTCAGGCGACCGGGACGAACCCGGTGCCGGGCCGGTTCTTGGCCGCGATGTCGGCCAGCTGGGTGTTGATCGACATCGTCACCGCCGGGGTGTGCAGCGGGATGAACTTCACCACGCAGGTGGGCAGGTTCTCCGAGAACGCGCCGTGGATCATGCCCACCAGCCGGTTGTTCACCGTCACCGGCGCCCCGGAGTCGCCCGGCGCGCCGCACACCTGGTTGACGATGGTGCCCGGCTCCTTGCCCGGCCCCCAGGTCACCCCGCAGGAGTGCCCGGTGGTGCGGCCCAGCTTGCAGGCGATCTCGCCGAAGACCGGGTCCGGGCCGATACCGTCGATGCGGAATCCGTTGATGCCGTTGACCGGCTGCACCTTCGCCGGGTCGAACTCGATGACGGCGTAGTCCAGCATGTCGTTGCCGGCCACCATCACCCCGAGCACCCCGGCCTCGTCGAACCCCTCGGCGGCCACCGTCGCGCCCGGCCCGCCGCAGTGCGCGGAGGTGAAACCGACCAGGGCGCCCCGGTTGTCGTGGCCGATGGCGGTCAGGGTGCACAACGTCGATCCGTTGACCACCAACCCGGATCCGCCACCCAGCGGCACCGGGTCGGCGGCGTGCGCGACGGCCGCCGTCGGGGCGATCACCGCCGCCGCGGCGGCGATCACCGCGATGAGCGGTGCGTACCAGCGGTGCCTGCTCGTCAAGTTTCCTCCTGTACCGACGTGCCCGACCCCGCCGTGACCCTCTTCGGAAACGAGTCTAATGGCGACCGGCATCGTACCGGTGGTCCCAGCATGGCAACATGAACGCGACATCCGCCGCGCAGAGCCGGCAGTTCGGACGGGGAGGAAGTTTTCCGTGAGCAGTGGCGACCGCAAGAACGGGGTGCCGAGCACCGTCACCTCCATCCCACTGGCCGACCCGCACGCACCCAAGCCCGACCCGTCGATCGGTGACCTGGTCAAGGAGGCCACCGCACAGGTGTCCACGCTGGTGCGGGCGGAGGTCGAGCTGGCCAAGGCCGAGATCACCCGGGACGTCAAGAAGGGCCTCACCGGCAGCGTGTTCTTCATCGCCGCGCTGACCGTGCTGTTCTACTCCACCTTCTTTTTCTTCTTCTTCCTGGCCGAACTGCTCGACACCTGGATCTGGCGCTGGGCGGCGTTCCTGATCGTGTTCGCGATCATGCTGGTGGTGACCGGGCTGCTGGCGCTGCTGGGCTACCTGAAGGTGCGCCGGATCCGCGGGCCGCAGAAGACCATCGAGTCGGTCCGGGAGGCGCGCGAGGCGTTCGCCCCCGGCCACGGCGGCCAGTCCGCCGGGTTGCCGGCGCCGGTGCAGACCCCGGGCGGCGGGAAGCCCACCGATCCGTCGGGTTGGTAATGACCGCACCCGATCCGTCGGTCACCCGTATCGACGGTCCGTGGCGCGACCTGCAGGTGCACGCCAACGGCATCCGCTTCCACGTCGTGGAGGCCGATCCGCCCGCGGCCGGCGACGGAACGGAGGCACTCACCGACCGGCCGTTGGTGGTGCTGCTGCACGGCTTCGGGTCGTTCTGGTGGTCCTGGCGCCACCAGCTGCGCGGCCTGACCGGGGCCCGCGTGGTGGCGGTGGACCTGCGCGGATACGGCGGCAGCGACAAACCCCCGCGCGGCTACGACGGCTGGACGCTGGCCGGTGACACCGCCGGGCTGGTGCGGGCGCTGGGCCACCGCTCGGCCACGCTGGTCGGGCACGCCGACGGCGGGCTGGTGTGCTGGGCGACCGCGGTGCTGCACCCCCGGCTGGTGCGGGCGATCGCGCTGGTGAGCTCGCCGCATCCGGCGGCGCTGCGCTCGGCCGCGCTCACCGACCGGGCCCAGGCCCGGGCGCTGCTGCCGTCGCTGCTGCGCTACCAGGTGCCGATCTGGCCGGAGCGCCGGCTCACCCGCCGCGACGGCGCCGCGCTGGAGCGGCTGGTGCGCCGCCGCGCCGGCGCCGCCTGGCAGGCCACCGACGACTTCGCCGAGACCGTCGCGCACCTGCGCCGTGCGGTGCAGATCCCGTCGGCGGCGCACTCGGCGCTGGAGTACCAGCGCTGGGCGGTGCGCAGCCAGCTGCGCGGCGAGGGACGCCGGTTCATGCGGCTGATGCGCCGCCCGGTCCGGGTGCCGGTGCTGCACCTGCGCGGCGACGCCGACCCGTACGTGCTGGCCGAGCCGGTGCGCCGGACCGAGCGCTACGCCCCGCACGGCCGGTACGTGACCGTGCCGGGGGCGGGTCACTACGCGCACGAGGAGGCGCCGGCGGCGGTCAACGCGGAGCTGGGCCGGTTCCTCGATCAGGTTTACGGCTGATCAGGTCTCCGGCTGATCAGGTCTCCGGCCCACGGGCTCAGGCCTGGCCCACGCAGCGGCCGGTCTGCACCTGGCCGGGGCTGTTGCGGGCCTTCTCGAGCTGCCCGGCCACCTCCTCGGCGGTGAGCACGAAGCCGGTGTCGGCGTCGTCGACCGCCGCCCCGAACACCACGCCGAGCACCCGGCCGCCGCGGTCGATCATCGGGCCGCCCGAGTTGCCCTGCCGGATCGCGCCGCGAATGGTGTAGACGGTGCGGGTGACCGTGGTCTCGTGGTAGATGTCCGGCCCGTTGAGCTCGATGATCTCGCGCACCCGGGCCGGGGTGGCGACGAAGTCCCCGCCGCCCGGGTACCCCAGCACGATGGCGTCGGTGCCCGTCGGGGCGGATTTCTCGGCGAACTCCAGGGGCCGCGACGGCAGGTTGGGCACGTCGAGGACGGAAATGTCGGCGTCCGGGTCGTAGGACACCACGGTGGCGTCGTAGCTCTGCCCGTCCACCTCGACGGTGACGCTGTCGGCGCCGGCGACGACGTGCGCGTTGGACATCACCCGGTTGGGCGCGATGACGAACCCGGTGCCCTCCAGCACCTTCTGGCAGGTCTGCGCCACGCCGCGGATCTTGACCACGCTGGAGCGGGTGAAGCCGACCACCGGGTCGGTGGCCAGTGCCGGGTCGGGGGCGTCCACGGCGATGATCGGGGTACGCCCGAACGGCTGCAGCACGTCGGGCAGCCCGGAGTCGTCGAGCAGCGCCGAGACCCGCTTGGGCACCGACTTCATCCAGCTCGGGGCCACCTCGTCGACCTGGGACAGCACCCGCGAGCCGCGCACCGCGGCGGCCAGGCTGGGCTGGTCGGAGGAGGTCAGCGGGGTGGCCAGCAGCCACGCCGCGATGAGCACCGCGACCAGCTGCAGGCCCAGCCCCACCACCGAGTCCACCACCCGCAGCGGGCGGTTGCGGATGGCGCCGCGCACCGCGCGGCCCAGCACCACCCCGGCGATCTCGCCGACCACCACCAGCACCAGGATCAGGAACAGCGTCACGAACAGCTTGGTGCGGGGCCCGTCGATGTGGGTGACCACGTGCGGGGCCAGCAGCACCCCGGCGACCGCGCCGAGCACCACGCCGACGAACGACAGCAGGGAGCCCAGCGCGCCGGATCGCCAGCCGGACACGGCGGCGATGAACGCGACGGCGAGAACGGCGAAATCAAGCCACTGTGAGGATGTCATTGCTGCGCTTCACCGTAGCGGTCCGCGGCGCGTTTCGGGTCACCGGCGAGCGCCATCGCCTCGTCGAGTTCGCGCACATCGTCGGTGTTCCAGGGCCGGGCCCAGCCCGCGACCTCCAGCAGCGCCGAGATCACCTGACCGGTGAACCCCCACACCAGCATCTCGTTGAGCAGGAACGCCGGCCCGGCCACCCGGGTGCCGGAACCCTTGCGGTACACCATCAGTCGATTCTGCGGGTTGACGAAGGCCCGCACCGGGACCCGCGACACCAGCGCCGTCTCGGCGGGGTCCATGACCGCCACCGGCCCGGGGTCGGGCGAGTACGCCAGCACCGGCACAACGTGGAACCCCGACGGCGGGATGAACATGCGCTCCAGGGTGGCCAGCGGCCGCAACCGGCCGACGTCGAGGCCGGTCTCCTCGGTGGCCTCGCGCAGCGCGGTGGTCACCGGTCCGTCGTCCCCGGGGTCGGCCGAGCCGCCCGGGAAGGCGGCCTGCCCGGCGTGGTGGCGCAGCGTGGCGGCCCGCACGGTCAGCAGCAGGTCGGCGGTGTCGGGCAGGGCCCCGGCGGGCGCGTCGGGCGGGCCGGAGAACAGCACCAGCACGGCGGCGTCGCGGCGCCGGCCGGTGGCCGCGGCGGCGGCGCCGGCCGCGGTGATGGCGGCCAGCGCGCCGGGGGCGATGCGCCGCCGGTAGGCCTGCGGCACCCGGTCGACGTTGTCGACCAGGCCGCGCAGCCAGGGCGGGGCCGCGTCGGGGTCCAGCAGGTGCGGGTGGTGATCCCAGCTCACCGGGTGACTCCTATCAGTGGCTGCACCGCCGCGGCGATCTCGTCGGCCGAGGTGAACACGCGCGGCAGGATCCCGGCCACGGTACCGTCCGGCCGCAGCACCGCGGTGGCGGGCATCACGTTGGGTACCCGCAACGCGGCGGCGATGAGCCGGCGGCCGTCCTGCAGGGTGGGCAGGTGCACACCGAGCTCGGCCAGCCGGGTCAGCGCGGCGGCCTCGTTCTCGTCCTGGTGCACGGTGACGACGGTGACCGCGTCGCCGACGCGGCGCTGGTACTCGGCCATGGCGGGCAGTTCGTCGGCGCACGGGCCGCACCAGTAGGCCCACAGGTTCAGCACCACCGCCCGGCCGGCCAGCGCGCGGGCCACCTCCACCCGGCTGCCGTCGCCGGCGCACTCGACGTCGATGCCGTGCAGGGCCGCCGGCCCGGCCCCCGCACCCGGTGCCGGGCAGGGTGCCAGCGCGGCCCGGGCGCGCAGCGGGGCCAGCGCCTCGGGGGTGTCGGCGTCGCGGTGTTCACGGCCGGCGACGGGCCCGGTCGGGCCGGCCGGCCCGTGGTCGTCGCGCACCAGTTCCCGGGCGAACACCACCCCGATCGCGACGAACACGACGAGCACCGCGATGGTCCAGCGGATCGGGGCACGCATGGTGTGCGGTCACAGCCCGGCCAGCGCCAGCAGGTGCTCGCGCTCGGGCCCCTTGACGAGTTCGGCCGCGGTGGGCGGGTCGGTGGGACCGATGCCCCAGGACGGGCAGTCGCGGGCCAGCACGCACACCCCGCAGGCCGGTTTGCGGGCGTGGCACACCCGGCGGCCGTGGAAGATCACCCGGTGGCTCAGCAGCGTCCACTCGCGGCGCTCGATGAGCTCGGCGACGGCGAACTCCACCTTCACCGGGTCGTGCTCGGTGGTCCAGCGCCAGCGCCGCACGAGCCGGCCGAAGTGGGTGTCGACGGTGATGCCGGGGACGTCGAACGCGTTGCCGAGGATGACGTTGGCGGTTTTGCGGCCCACCCCGGGCAGCGTCACCAGGTCCTCGAGGGTGTCGGGCACCCGGCCGTCGAAGCGCTCGACGAGTTCCTGGCCGAGCCGGATCAGCGCGTTGGCCTTGTTGCGGTAGAACCCGGTGGGCCGGATCAGCTCCTCGAGCTCGGCGCGGTTGGCCTCGGCGTAGTCCCGGGCGGTGCGGTAGCGCTTGAACAGCGCCGGGGTGGTGAGATTGACCCGCTTGTCGGTGCTCTGGGCCGACAGGATGGTGGCGACGGTGAGCTCCAGCGGGTTGGTGAAGTCCAGTTCGCAGTAGACGTGCGGGAACGCCTTGGCCAGGGTGCGGTTCATCCGCCGGGCGCGGCGCTTGAGCGCCAGCGGGGTCTCGTTGTCGAACTTGTGCCAGTTCGGTGCGACGGGGGCGGCGTTTCGCTGCTCGGCCGAGGGCGCTCCGGTGGTCACGGCTGCCAGCGTACTGACCTGCGCCGACGCCGCCGCCGGTGACGGTGGGATTTTGTGATTCCGCTGAGATCTTGGGCGTGTTTACTTCTGCGATGTGTCGTGGTTGCTCGCGTTCGCCGTCCCGGGGCTGCTGATGCTGGCCTGTTCCGGGTTGCAGCGGCTGGAGACGGGCCTGACCGGTGGCTCGGTCAGCGCGGCGGAGGTGTCGCGCATGCTCGACCGGCAGACCGGACGCGCCGAGCCCGGTGACCGCCCGGAGGGTGCCCACGTCGGCCCGGGGGTCCACCGCCCGCTCCCCCAGCCGGACGCCGCCCGGTCGTCGCGACCTGCGTCAACGACCCGGATGTTTGTCCACCACCAGGCAAAATCGAGTTTTCGACCGACCCGCAGCGCCGATCCTGTGTAGCGTGAGCTCGGCGTGAGGAGGGATACATCTAGACTGACTCACGCTAACCGGATTGGGGTCCGCTGGCGCATGTCCTATCACCCGACAGCTTAAGAGGAACGAACTGTGGACGAGGTCCTGGCGAGGGCCGGCATCTTCCAGGGAGTCGAACCCAGCGCAGTGGCTGCGCTCGCGAAGCAACTGCAGCCCGTCGACTTCCCGCGCGGGCACACGGTGTTCGCCGAGGGAGAGCCCGGCGACCGGCTTTACATCATCATCTCCGGCAAGGTCAAGATCGGCCGCCGGTCGGCGGACGGGCGCGAGAATCTCCTGACCATCATGGGCCCGTCCGACATGTTCGGCGAGTTGAGCATCTTCGACCCCGGTCCGCGTACCTCGAGCGCCACCACCATCACCGAGGTGAAAGCGGTGTCGATGGACCGCGACGCGCTGCGTTCGTGGATCAAGGACCGCCCGGAGATCGCCGAGCAGCTGCTGCGCGTGCTCGCGCGCCGGCTGCGCCGCACCAACAACGCCCTGGCCGACCTGATCTTCACCGACGTCCCGGGCCGGGTGGCCAAGCAGCTGCTGCAGCTGGCCCAGCGGTTCGGCACCCAGGAGGGCGGCATGCTGCGGGTCACCCACGACCTGACGCAGGAGGAGATCGCCCAGCTGGTCGGCGCGTCGCGGGAGACCGTCAACAAGGCGCTGGCCGACTTCGCGCACCGCGGCTGGATTCGGCTGGAGGGCAAGAGCGTCCTCATCTGCGACTCGGAGCGGCTGGCCCGCCGGGCCCGCTGAGCACGTCCCGACGCGGCGCGTCGGCCGGTCACCGCGGTGGCCGCCGGCGCGCCGCGTCCGTTTCCGGCGTCCTTCAGGCCCGCAGGTAGTCCAGCTGGGCCTGCACGCTCCATTCCGCGGCGTCCCACAGCTTCTCGTCGACGTCGCGGTAGACGTGCTCGACGATGCTGCGGGCGGTGGCGTCCTCGCCGAGCGCGCGCAGCGCGGCGCGCACCTGTTCGAGCCGTTCGGCCCGGTGGGCCAGATACATCTCGGTCACGGCCCGCAGATCGGGCAGTTCGGGGCCGTGGCCGGGCAGCACCGCGCAGCGGCCCAGCCCCTGCAGCCGGCGCAGCGACTCCAGGTAGGCCCCCAGGCTGCCGTCCTCCTTGTCGATGACGGTGGTGCCGCGGCCCAGCACGGTGTCGGCGGTGAGCACCGCGCGGTCCCCGGAGCCGTCGTCGACGACGAAGCTCAGCGAGTCGGCGGTGTGGCCGGGGGTGGCCAGCACGGTGATGCGCAGCCCGGCGGCCTCGATGACCTCCCCGTCGGTCAGCGGCCCGCCCAGGCCGCGCAGGAAGCCGCTGCCCACCGCGCGCACCACCGCGCCGGTGTGCTCGACGATCCGGTCGATACCGCCGGTGTGGTCGTCGTGCCTGTGGCTGATGAGCACGAGCGCGATCGGCCTGAGCGCGGCCAGCCGGTCCAGGTGCGCCGCGTCGTCGGGGCCGGGGTCGACGACGACGAGTTCGGCGCTGCCGCGGCCGCGCAGCACCCAGGTGTTGGTGCCCTCCAGCGTCATCACGCCCGGGTTCTCGGCCAGCAGCACCGAGGCCGAGTCGGTGACCGGACGCAACACCCCGTAGGCCGGGTGTTCGGGCGCGACCGCGGGCGCGGTCACGCCGACTCCGCCACCTCGACGATGATCTCGACCTCGACCGGGGCGTCCAGCGGCAGCTCGGCCACCCCGACCGCGGAGCGGGCGTGCGCGCCGGCCTCGCCGAAGATCTCCCCGAACAGTTCGGAGGCGCCGTTGACGACGCCGGGCTGGCCGACGAAACCGGGGGCCGAGGCCACGAAGCCGACGACCTTGACCACCCGCACCACGGCGTCGATGCCGACCAGCGCGTGCACCGCGGCCAGCGCGTTCAGGCCGCACTGGCGGGCCAGCTCCTTGCCCTGCTCGGGGGTGACCGCCGCGCCGACCTTGCCGGTGGCCGGCAGCTTGCCGTCGACCACGGGCAGCTGTCCGGAGGTGTAGACCAGGTTGCCGGTGCGCACCGCGGGCACGTAGGCCGCGACCGGCGGGACGACCTCGGGCAGGGTGATGCCGAGCTCGGCGAGCCGCTGCGTCCAGCTCATTTCACCGGCCTCTTCAGGTAGGCGACGTGCTGTTCCCCGGTGGGGCCGGGCAGCACCGACACGAGTTCCCAGCCGTCGGCGCCCCACTGATCGAGGATCTGTTTGGTGGCGTGCGTGAGCAACGGCACCGTGGCGTACTCCCAGCGGGTCGGTTCGTCCATGCCGCTGAGCCTATCGGTCGCGAACGGTTCCTTGGCTAGCATGCACTGGTGGCCTCGGGTACCAATGACGGCACCGCCGTCGGGAGCAATGACGGTAGATCCGTCGGCTGGCCGTCCCGGCTGAACAAAGCCCGCCTGCACTTCGTCACCGGCAAGGGCGGCACCGGCAAGTCGACGGTCGCGGCGGCGCTGGCGCTGTGCCTGGCCGCCGGCGGCCGCAAGGTGCTGCTGGTGGAGGTGGAGGGCCGGCAGGGCATCGCCCAGCTGTTCGACGTGCCGCCGCTGCCCTACGAGGAGGTCAAGATCGCCACCGCCGAGGGCGGCGGGGTGGTCAACGCCCTGGCGATCGACACCGAGGCGGCGTTCCTCGAGTACCTCGACATGTTCTACAACCTGGGCCTGGCCGGCCGCGCGATGCGCCGGGTGGGTGCGGTGGAGTTCGCCACCACGATCGCCCCGGGCCTGCGCGACGTGCTGCTGACCGGCAAGATCCGCGAGGTGGTGACCCGCGCGGACAAGCCGGAGAAGCACGCCAAGCAGCAGATCTACGACGCGGTGGTGGTGGATTCGCCGCCGACCGGGCGGATCGGCCGGTTCCTGGACGTCACCAAGGCGGTGTCGGACCTGGCCAAGGGCGGACCGGTGCACTCGCAGGCCGAGTCCGTGGTGTCGGTGCTGCACTCCGAGCAGACCGCGATCCACCTGGTGACGCTGCTGGAGGCGCTGCCGGTGCAGGAGACCGTCGAGGCGATCGAGGAGCTGCGCGGGCTGGATCTGCCGATCGGCAGCGTGATCGTCAACCGCACCATCCCGCCGTACCTGCCGCCGGACGCGCTGGCCAAGGCCGCCGAGGGCGACATCGACGCCGACACCGTGCGCGCCGAGCTGGCCGAGGTCGGGATCGCGTTGTCCGACCAGGATTTCGCGGGCCTGTTGACCGAGACCATCCAGCACGCCTCCCGGATCGCCGCGCGCGCCGAGAGCGCCGAGCAGCTCGCCGAAATGGACGTGCCGCGGCTGGAGCTGCCGACCCTGGCCGACGGGGTGGATCTGGGCGGCCTGTACGAGCTGGCCGAGGTGCTGGCGCGGCAGGGTGTCCGGTGAGCGGGGCCCCGGTGACCGGAAGGAGCAGACGGTGAGCACCACTCCGCCCACCCTGGACATGGGTGCGGTCCTGCGCGACACCACCAATCGCGTCGTGGTGTGCTGCGGCGCGGGCGGGGTCGGCAAGACCACCACGGCCGCGTCGATCGCGCTGCGCGCCGCCGAGTACGGCCGCACCGTGGTGGTGCTGACCATCGATCCGGCGCGCCGGCTGGCACAGGCGCTGGGGATCCGGGATCTGGGCAATTCGCCGCAGCGGGTGCCGCTGGCCCCGGAGGTGCCCGGCGAGCTGCACGCGATGATGCTGGACATGCGGCGCACGTTCGACGAGATGGTGGTCCAGTACTCCGGACCCGAACGCGCCGAGGCGATCCTGAACAACCAGTTCTATCAGACCGTCGCCACCTCACTGGCCGGCACGCAGGAGTACATGGCGATGGAGAAGCTCGGCCAGCTGCTGGCCGAGGACCGCTGGGACCTGGTGGTGGTCGACACCCCGCCGTCGCGCAACGCGCTGGACTTCCTGGACGCCCCGAAGCGGCTGGGCAGCTTCATGGACAGCCGGCTGTGGCGGATGCTGCTGGCGCCGGGCCGCGGGATCGGCCGGCTGGTCACCGGCGCGATGGGCTTGGCGATGAAGGCCATCTCCACCGTGCTCGGTTCCCAGATGCTCTCCGACGCGGCGAATTTCGTGCAGTCGCTGGACGCCACCTTCGGCGGCTTCCGGGAGAAGGCGGAACGCACCTACGAGCTGCTCAAGCGGCGCGGCACCCAGTTCGTGGTGGTGTCGGCGGCCGAGCCGGACGCGCTGCGGGAGGCGGCGTTCTTCGTCGACCGGCTGTCCGAGGAGCGCATGCCGCTGGCCGGGCTGATCCTCAACCGCACCCATCCGACGCTGTGCTCGTTGCACGCGGAGAAGGCGGTGGAGGCGGCCGAGGAGCTCGCCGCCGAGCGGCCGGACTCGCTCGGGGCGGCGGTGCTGCGCATCCACGCCGACCGGGCCCAGACCGCCCGGCGCGAGGTGCGGTTGCTGTCGCGGTTCACCGCGGCCAACCCGCACGTGCCGATCGTCGGGGTGCCGTCGCTGCCGTTCGACGTCAACGACCTCGACGCGCTGCGGGCGATCGCCGATCAGCTCACCGGGGAGACCGGCCCCGCGGCCTGAGCCGGCGGGTACACAACAGAGGCCGCACCCGGTGGTACGGCCCCTGTGTTCAACTCGGTATCCGGTCGGTCAGACCGCGTTGCGGCGCTTGCGCTGCTCGTTGAAGAAGTCCCACCAGGAGGTCACCTCCGGGTGCTGCTTGAGCAGGGCGCGCCGCTGCCGCTCGGTCATCCCGCCCCACACGCCGAACTCGACGCGGTTGTCCAGTGCGTCGGCACCGCATTCGAGGATGACGGGGCAGTGCCGGCAGATGACCGCTGCTTTGCGCTGGGCCGCGCCGCGGACGAACAGCTCGTCCGGATCGGTCTGGCGGCAACGAGCCTGCGAGACCCACGCGATGCGGGACTCCGACTGTGTGCTCGTCGCGGTACGTGGGGCAGGACGAGTGACGTTCCTGCGGGGTGCGGGCCGATTGCTTGACACCAGCGATCCCTTCATCCGCCGCCGGAATTCGGCGGTCCCCTCACTGTTTCGGGCGAAGACCGTGATGCGATCTACGCCACATGGCTTTGCGAATGTTATCTGAATCGCACTGTGCTGTGAAACTACGTGGTCGGGTGGGGGTTGCGCAATACAGTGGACAACTCTTCCGGCACACCCGTCCCGCCCGTGGGAGTCGCCGGGCCCGCACCCCGCCCCGGGGGTCCGTGCCGGGGGCCGGTGCCGGGGTTGCGGCTGTGCCCCGGGCAGGCGCCGTGACCGCCGCTACGCTGTTCGTATGCCGGAGACGGAGCCGACCCGACCACCGACGACGGTGACGGTCGTCAAGCTGGCCTGGTGCTGTCTGCTCGCCGCCGTGGTGGCCGCCGCGCTGATGTTTCCTGTGGTGGGCGGCATCGGCCTGCTGTCGAATCGCGCCTCCGACGTGGTCGCCAACGGCTCGGCCCAGATGGTCGAGGGCGAGGTGCCCGCGGTGTCGACGATGGTCGACGCCCGGGGCAACGTGATCGCCTGGCTGTACAGCCAGCGCCGCTTCGAGGTGCCCAGCGACCAGATCGCCGACACCATGAAGCTGGCCATCGTCGCGATCGAGGACAAGCGGTTCGCCGAGCACAACGGGGTGGACTGGCAGGGCACCCTGACCGGCCTGGCCGGCTACCTGCGCGGCGACGAGGACACCCGCGGCGGCTCGACCATCGAGCAGCAGTACGTGAAGAACTACCAGCTGCTCGTGGTCGCCCAGACCGATGCCGAGAAGCGGGCGGCGGTGGAGACCACCCCGGCGCGCAAGCTGCGCGAGATCCGGATGGCGCTGACGCTGGACAAGACGTTCACCAAGCCGGAGATCCTGACCCGGTACCTGAACCTGGTGTCGTTCGGCAACGGCGCCTACGGGATCCAGGACGCCGCCCAGACCTATTTCGGCGTCAACGCCAACGAGCTGACCTGGAGCCAGGCCGCGTTGCTGGCCGGCATCGTGCAGTCGACCACCGCGCTGAATCCCTACACCAACCCGGACGGGGCGCTGGCGCGGCGCAACCTGGTGCTCGACACCCTCATCGAGCAGCTGCCCAGCGAGGCCGAGGCGCTGCGCGCGGCCAAGGAGGAACCGCTGGGGGTGCTGCCCCGGCCCAACGAGCTGCCGCGCGGCTGCATCGCCGCCGGGGACCGGGCGTTCTTCTGCGACTACGTGCTGGAGTACCTGGCCCGGGCCGGCATCAGCAAGGAGCAGGTGGCCAAGGGCGGCTACCTGATCCGCACCACGCTGGACCCCGAGGTGCAGGACACCGTCAAGCGCGCCATCGACCAGTACGCCGACCCGCAGACCCCGGGCGTGGCCAGCGTGATGAGCGTGATCCGGCCGGGCAAGGAGTCCCATCCGGTACTGGCGATGGCCTCCAACCGCCGCTACGGGCTGGACGCCGACGCCCACGAGACCATGCAGCCGCAGCCGTTCTCGCTGGTGGGCAACGGCGCCGGCTCGGTGTTCAAGATCTTCACCACGGCCGCGGCCATGGAGATGGGCATGGGCATCGACACCCAACTGGAGGCGCCCGCCTCGTTCCAGGCCAAGGGCCTGGGCAGCTCCGACACCCCGGGCTGCCCGCCGGCCACCTGGTGCGTGCGCAACGCCGGCAACTACCGCGGCGCGATGAGCGTCACCGACGCGCTGGCGACCTCCCCGAACACCGCGTTCGCCAAGCTGATCTCGCAGGTGGGGGTGCCGCGGGCGGTGGACATGGCGGTGCGGCTGGGGCTGCGGTCCTACGCCCAGCCGGGGACCGCCCGGGACTACGACCCGGACAGCAACGAGAGCCTGGCCGACTTCATCAAGCGCAACAACATGGGCTCGTTCACGCTGGGGCCGTTCGAGGTCAACGCGCTGGAGCTGTCCAACGTGGCGGCCACGCTGGCCTCCGGCGGGGTGTGGTGCCCGCCCAACCCGATCGACAAGGTCTTCGACCGGCACGGCAACGAGGTGGCGGTGACCACCGAGACCTGCGAGCAGGTGGTGCCGGAGGGCCTGGCCAACACGCTGGCCAACGCGCTGAGCAAGGACGACAAGGGCGCGGGCACCGCGGCCGGGGCGGCCGCGACGGTGGGCTGGGACCTGCCGATGTCGGGCAAGACCGGCACCACCGAGTCCAACCGGTCGTCGGCGTTCCTGGGCTTCACCAACCAGCTGGCCGCCGCCAACTACATCTACGACGACTCGCCCAACCCCGGTGAGCTGTGCTCGTTCCCGCTGCGGCAGTGCGGTTCGGGCAACCTGTTCGGCGGCAACGAGCCGGCCCGTACCTGGTTCGCGGCGATGAAGCCGATCGCGGAGAACTTCGGCCCGGTGTCGCTGCCGCCGACCGACCCGCGCTACGTGGAGGGCGGCCCGGGCTCCCGGGTGCCCAGTGTGAGCGGGCTGAGCGAGGAGGCGGCCCGCCAGCGGCTGCGCGAGGCCGGCTTCCAGGTGGCCGAGAACGTGGCGATGGTCAACAGCGGCGCCCGCCGCGGCACCGTGGTGGGCACCTCGCCGAGCGGCACCACCATCCCGGGCTCGATCGTGACCATCCAGGTGTCCAACGGCATCCCGCCGGCCCCGCCGCCGCCGGCCGAGCTGCCGCCGATCCCGGGGATGCCGCCGCCACCGCCGATCGGGCAGACGGTGGTGGAGATCCCGGGGCTGCCGCCGATCACCGTGCCGGTGCTCGGTCCCCCGCCGCCGCCACCCCCGCCGGGCTGATCTGTGGAGTTGGTAACGGCCGGCCACCGCGGGACGGTGTGCGTCCGGCGGTGGCAGTACGCTGGCCGGTATGGCTGAGGGTGCGCTCCGGCCGGTGCGGGCGATCGCCAACGCACCGGCCTCGGTCCTGAAATCGACCGCCGCCGTGGCCGCCGGCTCGCTGGTCGCGGGGGTGGGCTACGCGGCGCTGATCGAGCGCAACGCCTTCGTGGTCCGCGAGTTGACGCTGCCGGTGCTCACCCCGGGGTCCTCGCCGCTGCGGGTGCTGCACCTCAGCGACATCCACATGCGCCCGGGCCAGCGCCGCAAGCAGGCCTGGCTGCGCGAGCTGGCCGCCTGGGAGCCGGACCTGGTGGTCAACACCGGGGACAACCTGGCCCACCCGAAGGCGGTGCCGGCGGTGGTTCAGACGCTGGGCGACCTGCTGTCGGTGCCGGGGCTGTTCGTGTTCGGCAGCAACGACTACTTCGCGCCGCGGCTGAAGAACCCGCTGAACTACCTCACCAACCCCGACCACCGGGCGCACGGGGCGCCGCTGCCCTGGCAGGACCTGCGCGCGGCGTTCACCGAGCGGGGCTGGCTGGACGTCACCCACACCCGCCGCACCATCGAGGTGGCCGGGCTGCGCATCTCGGCGGCCGGCGTGGACGACCCGCACATCAAGCGGGACCGCTACGACACCATCGCCGGCCCGGCCGACCGCACCGCGAACCTGACGCTGGGGCTGACCCACTCCCCCGAGCCGCGGGTGCTCGACCGGTTCGCCGCCGACGGCTACCAGTTGGTGCTGGCCGGCCACACCCACGGCGGGCAGCTGTGTCTGCCGTTCTACGGCGCGATCGTCACCAACTGCGAGCTGGACCGCTCACGCGCCAAGGGGGCCTCGCGCTGGGGCGCGGACATGATGCTGCACGTGTCGGCCGGGATCGGCACCTCGCCGTACGCGCCGCTGCGGTTCTGCTGCCGGCCGGAGGCCACGCTGCTGACGCTGGTGGCCGCACCGACCGGCGGGGACGCCGCCGGGCTGCGGGCGGGCCAGTCCCACCCGACCGTCTCGGCCCGCTGAGGCGGTCCCGGTGAGCGAGGTCAACGCCGACCCGCCGCGCACCCGGGTCGTCGACCGCAGCCGGTCGCGGGACTGGGTGCACAACGCGATCCGGCTCATCGAGGCCGACGCGCGCCGCAGCGCCGACACCCATCTGCTGCGCTATCCGCTGCCGGCCTGGGCCGACGCGGCCGACGTGCAGCTGTACCTGAAGGACGAGAGCACCCACATCACCGGCAGCCTCAAGCACCGGCTGGCCCGGTCGCTGTTCCTGTACGGGCTGTGCAACGGCTGGATCACCGAGGGCACCACGCTGATCGAGGCGTCGTCGGGCTCGACCGCGGTGTCGGAGGCCTACTTCGCCGCGCTGATCGGCCTGCCGTTCATCGCCGTGGTGCCCGCCTCGACCAGTGCGGCCAAGATCCGGCTGATCGAATCCATGGGCGGCCGTTGCCATTTCGTCGAGGAGGCCTCCCAGGTCTACGCCGAGGCCGAGCGGCTGGCGGCCGAGACCGGCGGGCACTACCTGGACCAGTTCACCCACGCCGAGCGGGCCACCGACTGGCGCGGCAACAACAACATCGCCGAGTCGATCTTCGAGCAGATGCGCGACGAGACGCACCCGGTGCCGGCGTGGATCGTGGTCGGCGCGGGCACCGGCGGCACCTCGGCGACGATCGGCCGGTACGTGCGCTACCGCCGCTACGACACCCGGCTGTGCGTGGTGGATCCGGAGAACTCGGCGTTCTTCGCCTCCTACGAACAGGGCCGCGCGGTGGTGACCGGGGCGTCGAGCCGGATCGAGGGCATCGGCCGGCCGCGGGTGGAACCGTCGTTCCTGCCGGAGGTGGTCGACCGCATGGTGTCGGTACCGGACGCCGGGTCGATCGCCGCCGCCCGCTACGCGAGCACGGTGCTGCGCCGGCGGGTCGGCCCGTCGACCGGCACGAACCTGTGGGGCGCGTTCGGCCTGCTGGCCGAGATGGTGGCGGCCGGGCAGCGCGGTTCGGTGGTCACCCTGCTGTCGGACAGCGGGGACCGCTACGCCGACACCTACTTCGACGACGCGTGGGTGGCCGCGCAGGGCATCGAGCTGTCGGCGGCCGAGGCGGTGCTGGCCGGCTTCGAGGCGTCCGGGGCCTGGCCGGTCCCCGCCTGAGTCCGGTCCGGCTCCCCGCCCTCGGCGGTGAGCATCAGCCACAGCACGCCGAGGCCGACGAACCCCAGGTACAGTGCCGCCCCCAGCGTGGTCATCGGTGCCTCCCGCCTCGTGGTGTCAGTGTGCACAACGCCACCGACAAGCCGGTTCTTCCGGGGCTGCCTGGGTTTTCGCCGGGGGCGCCGGCACCGGCGGATGTGACGGGCACCCCCGGATTTTGGCGACGGGACACCGGTGCGATAACCTGTCAGGGCTTCACACGGGGTGTGGCGCAGCTTGGTAGCGCGCTTCGTTCGGGACGAAGAGGTCGCTGGTTCAAATCCAGTCACCCCGACTCGAGTGCTCAGGGAGCAGGCCCTGACCGGTCACCGGTCAGGGCCTTTTCTTCTTTCTCTTCTTCTTCTCATCCCCCCACGTCTCATCCCCGCGAGCGACCGTGTCTGTACGCCGACACGCCGGGTCCAGCGACCGTGTCTGCACACCCCGGGCGTGCAGACACGGTCGCTCGCGGGGAGAGTGGCCCGGCCCGGCCACCCCTGTGACCCATCTCTCAACCGGGCGGTTGGTAGCCTCCGCCTCATGACAGCCGTCAACGACGCCACCGGCAGCGTCGGTCGCAGCTGGATCACCGAGCTGCTCCCCTACCGGGCCGACGGCGACACCTTCATCGCCCCGCAGCCGCCCGCCGGCCCCGGCCTGCGGCTGTTCGGCGGGCTGATCGCCGCCCAGTCGCTGGCCGCCGCCGGCGCCACCGTGGATCCGGACAAGCTGCCGCACTCGCTGCACGCCTACTTCGTCCGCGGCGGCGACTACGGCGTGGAGGTGGACCTGCACGTCGAGCGCACCCGCGACGGGCGGTCGTTCGCGACCCGCCGCGTCACCGCCGTGCAACAGGGCCGGGCCATCCTGGAACTGATGGCCTCGTTCGCCCGGCCCGAACCGGGCACGGACTGGCACCCGCCGGTCGAACCGAGCCTGCCGTTCGACGTGGCCGTGCCCAAGGAACCGGACATCCCCAGCGCCGAGAAGTTCGAGCTGCGCGCGCATCCCGACGACGACTCGGAGTTCGCGGTGCCGCCGTTCTGGATCCGCACCCGCGACGAGATCGAGGACGACCCGCTGATCCGGGCCTGCATGCTGACCTTCATGTCCGACATCGGCCCGGTGCCGGCGGGCCGGCCGCCCGGGGTGCCGATGTCGTTCGGCGCGCGGTTCGCGGCCAGCCTCGACCACTCGGTGTGGTTCCACCGCCCGTTCCATCCGCGGCGCTGGCACCGCTACGAGGTGTCCGCGGTGAACAACGTGTCGTCGCGCGGTCTGGTCGTGGGCGGCCTGTACGACGAGGACGGCACGCTCATCGCGAGCGTGTCGCAGGAAGCGCTGCTGCGGCTGTAGGCGTTTCCCCGCCGGCCGGGCGGGGAACCACTGCGGGGTGACCGCCACGCTGCCCCCTGCCGTCCCCAAGTCCGTCGACCCGGCCCTGCCCACACCGGCCGGGCCGCTGTCGGCCGCCGTCGTCGAGGCGCTGACCCAGCGGCCGATGCGCCGGCATCTGGCCCGCATCGAGGCCCCGATCGCCGAGGCCGACCCGTACGGGCTGGATCTGCAGCTGGCGCTGTACGTCTGCTACGAGCTGCACTACCGCGGCTTCGCCGGGGTGGACCCGCGCTGGGAGTGGAATCCCGCGCTGCTGCATCTGCGCGCCGGGCTCGAGGAGGCGTTCCTGACCGCGGTGGGCCGGGACGTCGGGCGGATCGGCCCGTCCGACACCGCCGCGGCGGAGATGGACGCGCTGTCGGTGGAACCGGTGCACGGCTCCGGACCGTCCTGGTTCCTGCGCGAGCAGGGCAGCTGGACGCAGCTGCGCGAGTACTTCGTGCACCGGTCGCTGTACCACCTCAAGGAGGCCGACCCGCACGCCTTCGCCATCCCACGGTTGATCGGGCAGGCCAAGGCGTCGTTCGTGGCGGTCGAGTTCGACGAGTACGGCGGCGGCCGCGGCCGGCACCTGCACCAGCAGCTGTTCGCCGACCTGATGGTCGCGGCCGGGCTGAACGCGGACTACCTGGGCTACATCGACGCGGTCGGCGCCGAGGCGCTGGCGGTGGTGAACCTGATGTCGCTGTTCGGCCTGCACCGGCGGCTGCGCGGCGCGGCGGTCGGACACTTCGCGGCCACCGAGATCACCTCGTCGCCGGGCTCGCGGCGGCTGGTGGAGGCGCTGCAGCGGCTGGGCGCGCCCGAGCCGTGCGCGGCGTTCTACCGCGAGCACGTCGTCGCCGACGCGGTGCACGAGCAGGTGGTGCGTGCCGACGTGGTGGGCGATCTGCTCGCGCGCGAGCCCCGGCTGGAGCCGGATGTGGTGTTCGGGATGCGGGCGTTCGCCCTGGTCGAGGACCGGTTGGCGGACCGGTTGACGGCCGCCTGGACGGCCGGTCGCTGCTCGCTACGGCTGCCGCTCGACTGAGTCGGCCGGTTCCGGCCGGCGCCGGCGCCGGTGGCTGGTGTCGCACCAGGGATAGGTGCGGCTACGCCGGCAGGTGCACAGCGCGACCATGAAGCGGTCCGACTCCACGACGCTGCCATCGGGCAGTTCGACGCGCACCGGACCCTGCACGAGCACCGGGCCGTTGGGCACCAGCCGCACGGTCCGCGGTTCGCGCTCCCCGCTGTCGTGCATCGGGAATCCGCTCATCGGGCGTCGGCCCGGACGACGACGAGCCGCTCGGTGCGCCGGCCCGGTTCCAGCCGGCCGGTGCGCTCCAGCCACCCGGCCCGCGCGGTGAGCACCGGACCGAACGGAATCCACTGCTCGGCAACCACTTCGGCGTCCATGCCGGCTCCGCGCAGAGCGGCCAGCGTGGCGTCGACGCCGGAGAACTCCGAGTGCACCACCAGCAGCGTGCCGCCGCGGCGCAGCAGCCGGGGCGCGGTCGCGCACAGCGGGTCGAGCACCAGTCGGCCGTTCTCGCCGGCGTCGAAGGCGCGGGGCGGGCCGGCCTGCGGGCCGATCGCCTCGCTGCCGTCGCCGTCGGCGTGCGGCACGTAGGGCGGGTTGCACACCACGGTGTCGTAGGGCCCGAACTCCACGGCCCGCGCCCAGGAGCCGAGGTGCACCTGCACGTCCACGCCGGCGGAGGCGGCGTTGGCGCGGGCGCACCGCACCGCGGCCGGGCTGATGTCGAAGGCCAGCACCTCGGTGGCGCCGAGCGCGGCGGCCTCGACGGCCACCACGCCGCTGCCGGTGCACAGGTCGACCACCCGCCGCCCGGGGGCCAGCCCGGCGGCGGTCAGGGCGCCGACGAGGAGGTGGGAGTCGTGCTGCGGGGCGTACACGCCGGCCGGTGCGGCCGGCAGGGTGCGGGGTTGGGCAGTGGTCACGTCAGCCCTTTCGGGAAAGATCTGGGGGCGGGAATCCGCGCCCCTTGGCTTCCCTATTGCCCGATTCGCCCGGGACCGAAACACCGCAGCGGGTTTGCTCCGGCCGGCCGGCGGGCATGCGGGTCCGATGAGCGTCTCCGATCTCGCCGCGCTGCCGGTCCGGCTGGGCGCGGCGCTGCGCGGTGCGCGGCTGTTCCACCCGGCCGGGCTGGTGGCGGAGGGTTGGCTGGACCGGGTGGCGCCCGAGGGGGTCGGCCTGCCGCTGCCGTCGGGCCCGGTGCCGGTCCGGCTCTCCAAGGGCGTCGGACTGCCCGGATCGCTGCCGGACGTGGCCGGGCTGGCCTGGCGTGCGACGGTCGACGGGCGACCCTGGGACGTGCTGCTGGCGTCGTGCGTCGGCCGGCTGGCGCCGGCTCCGGCGGCCCGCTGGACGGGCACGGTGTTCTCCACGCTGATGCCGCTGGGTTACGACGGCCTCTGGTGGTGGTTGCGCGCCCGACTGGTCACCGACGCGGGTCGCGGACTGTCGGTGGCGGGGGTGGAACGCGCCCTGCGGCACGGGCACCTCGTCTTCGCGATCGAGCAGGCGCCCGGGGCGCGGCCGTTCACCCCGCTGGCCCGGCTGACCGTGATGCGGCCGGTCACCGACGGCGACGTGGCGTTCGACCCGGTGCTGCACTCCGCGCCGGGCGTCGCGCCGGGGCCGGGATGGCTGGCCGGGCTGCGGCGGGCGGCCTACCGGCGCAGCCGGGAGGGCCGCCACGCCGACTGACGCCGCCCCTCGTCAGGCGGTCGGTTCCGCACCGGGTTCGGCGACGTCGGGCGCGAGCTCGCGGGTGGCCATCCCGCCCTCCCGGCCCTGGTCGGTCGGCCCGGGCCGGCCGCCCTTCTTCTGCTCGTCGGCGAGGGGTTCCTCGTCGCGGTAGATTCCCTGACCTTTCGGCATGGCACGCCCTTTCGTGTCGTTTGCGGCTGGCTACCCGGCGGGCGCCCGTTTCAACCCCACCCGCCCGGGTATGCGCCCGCCATGGATGCGTTGACATTTCTGCGACAGGACCACGAGGCCGTGCTGGGCATGCTGGAGGTGCTCGAGGACGCCCCGGCCCGGCCGGGCCCGGCCACCGAGGGCCTGGACACCCTGGTGACCAACCTGGTCATCGCCGAGTCCAGGCATGAGGCCATCGAGGAACAGCTGTTCTGGCCGGAGGTGCGCCGCGCGCTCGACGACGGCGACGCGCTCGCCGACCACGCGGTCGAGCAGGAGCAGCTGGGCAAGCAGCTGTTGCAGCGGCTGGACGAGGGCAGCCCGGGTGAACCCGCCTACCACGCCGCGCTGCAGGAGTTCGTGCAGCTCGCGCGCGAGCACATCCGGTTCGAGCAGGACGTGGTGTGGCCCCGGGTGCGCGCCGCCGTCGACCCGGCCCGGCTCGAGGAGATCGGCGAGAATCTGCTCAAGGCGAAGGAAGTCGCGCCGACCCGGCCGCACCCGAACACCCCGCCCGGCGGGGCCGCGCAGCTGACGATGGGCACCGTGGCCGGGGCTGTCGACCATGTGCGCGACCGGATCTCCGGCCGGCACCGCAAGAACCCGCCCGATCCGCAGATCCGCTAGCCCCCACTCATCCGCAACGGGACGGGGCCGGCGCCACCGCGGTGGTACCGGCCCCGTTGCGTTGGGTGGCGTCGATCAGGTTGCGGGCAGGTGGTGTTCGTGGGTGAACGGCTTCTCGCCCTGCACCGCGGGCCGGCCGTCCGGGCAGCGCTCGGCACCCTTGTTCTCCCGCCCGGTGCCGCCGAGCCACTGCTGTTCGGGCTTCTCCACGTAGTCCCACGACATCCCCTCGGGCCACGGCCCCTGCCCCTCGTTCCACGGTCCGCGCGCCGACCCGTGACCGTTGCTCATGTTGAACGCCACGTTCTGGAAGCGGTCGTCGCCGGGCAGTTGGCCGGGCGGGAAGTTCACCGGCAACTCGTTGAGCGCTGCGGTGAACTGCTGGAAGTGCGCGATCTCGCGGGTCATCAGGAACGTCAACGTGTCCTGCACGCCCGGGTCGTCGGTGAACTGCTTGAGGTATTCGTAGACCACCTTGGCGCGCGACTCGGCGGCCAGGTTGCTGCGCAGGTCCACCGCCGGATCGCCGTTGGCGTTGACGAACGTGCCCTGCCACGGCACCCCGGCGGAGTCCTTCACGTCCGGCCCGCCGCCGGTGAGGGTGAAGAACAGCGGGTTGACCGCCACCGAGTGGATGATGTCGTCGCGCCCGCCCCCGGAGACCGCCGGCATCCAGTCACAGCGCTCGTTGGCCTGCTTGAGGTCGTCGTTGAGGCCGTCGAGCAGCATCGTGATCATCGACCCGACGATTTCGAGGTGGCTGAACTCCTCGGTGGCGATGTCCATGAACAGGTCGTACATCTTGGGGTTCTTCTGGCGCAGCACGAACGCCTGGGTGAAGTACTGCATGGCGGCCTTGAGTTCGCCGTTGGCGCCGCCGAACTGCTCCTGCAGCAGGGTGGCGAACCGGGGGTCGGGCCGGTCGACCCGGACCTCGAACTGCAGATCCTTGTTGTGAATGAACATCGACCCTCCCGTGGGCTGTTGTCGTTTGTGGTCGGTCGGCGCCGGATACCCGGGCAGGGCCCGCCCAAACGTCAGCCCAGCTCGGCACGCAGCCGGCGCAGCAGTGGCCCGGCGGCCTCCTCGAGGAACCGCTGCTGCCCCTCGTCGCCCACCTGGACCAGGGCGATGTCGGTGAACCCGGCGTCGCGGTAGGCGGCCGCGGCCGCCACGATCGCGTCGAGGTCCGGGCCGCACGGGATGGCCTCGGCGGTGTCCTCGGGCCGGACGAACCGGGTGGCGCCGGCGAACCCGGCCGGGGTGGGCAGGTCGGCGTTGACGGCCCAGCCGCCGGCGAACCAGCGGAACTGTTCGTGGGCGCGGGCCAGCGCGGCGTCGCGGTCGGGGTCCCAGCAGATCGGCAGCTGACCGATCACCCTGATGTCGACGGGCAGGCCGCTGCCGCGGCGGTGCCGGTGCCAGGCCTCGACGACGGCCCGGTCCGGCTCGACGGCGATGAGGTGGTCGGCCAGCGGGCTGAACATGCCCACCGAGCGCTCCCCCGACACCGCCGCGGCGATGGCGACCGGCACCTCGGGCAGGTCCCACAGCCGGGCCGAGTCGATCTGGAAGAAGCTGCCCTGGTAGTCGACGAGCTCGCCGGTGAACAACGCCCGGATGATCTCGATCGCCTCGCGCAGCATGTCGTGGCGGCGCGCCACGGTGGGCCAACCACGGCCGACGACGTGCTCGTTGAGGTTCTCGCCGCTGCCCAGGCCGAGGGTGAAGCGCCCGTCGGCCAGGATCTGCACGGTGGCGGCCTGCTGGGCCACCACCGCCGGGTGGTAGCGCATGGTGGGGCAGGTGACGTAGCTGAACAGTTCCATTCGCTCGGTGGCGTGCGCGACGGCGCCCAGCACCGGCCAGGCGTTCGGGGCGTGGCCCTGCGCGGCCAGCCAGGGCGAGTAGTGGTCGCTGCACACCGCGAGGTCGAAGCCCGCCCGTTCGGCCGAGACGGCGTAGCCGACAAGCGCTTTCGGCCCGCTCTGTTCGGTCATGAGGGTGTAGCCGAATCGGGTCATGCGCACCGGGTAGCCCGGCCCCGGCCCGGGCAAACCGGGACTACCCGCCGACCGCGCGCCGCCGGGGCCTCGTTGTCAATTCCGGCGGTGCTCGACAGGATGGGTGTCATGACCAACGACCCCGACGGGTCCGATGCGCCGGGCCCGCCGCCGTTCGCGTCGGGCCGACCCGGCCCGGTTCCGCCGGGGTACCCGCCGATGCCCGGCTATCCGGGCTACGGACCCACCGGTGGCTATCCGCCGCCCCCACCCGGGTACGGGCCACCACCTGGCTACGGACCACCCCCCGGGTACGGGCCACCACCTGGCTACGGACCACCCCCCGGATACGGGGCTCCGCCGGGCTACCCCCCGCCCCCGCCGGGCTACGGGACACCGGGCTACCCGCCCCCGCCGCCCGGCTACGGCGCGGCGCCGGGGTTCGGCCGGCCCGACCCGGCTGCCGCACCGCGCCCGGGGATCATCCCGCTGCGGCCGCTGACGCTGGCCGAGATCTTCAACGCGGCGGTGGCCTACATCCGGGCCAACCCCAAGGTGACGCTGGGCCTGACCACGGCGGTCGTGCTGGTCACCCAACTGCTGGTGCTGCTGGTGGAGGCGGTGCCGCTGTCGGTGACCGGCGAGTTGACCGCGTACGCGCGAAACGACGAGCTCGCCGACAGCTCGATGGGCACGATGGCCTGGACCAACGGGGTCAGCGGGCTGGCCACCTGGTTCTCCTCGCTGGTGCTCAGCGGCATGCTGACCGTGGTGGTGGGCCGGGCCGTGTTCGGCGCGCCGATCACCGCCCGCGAGGCCTGGGACCGGCTGCGCGGCCGGCTGTGGACGCTCATCGGGTTCTCCGTGCTGGCAGCCCTCGCCGGCGCCGCGGTGCTGATCGCGTCCGCGCTGCTGGTGATCGTCGCGGTGGCGGCCACCGGCCCGGTCGGCGGGTTCCTGTTCGCCCTGCTGCTCGGCATCGGCGCGCTGGTGCTGCTGGCCTGGGTCCTGACCGTGCTGAGTTTCGTCCCGCCGCTGATCGTGCTGGAACGGCTCGGCATCGTGGAGGCGGTCCGACGCTCCTATGCCCTGGTGCGCAACGACTTCTGGCGGGTGCTGGGCATCCGGCTGCTCGCCTCGGTGGTGGCCGGGCTGATCTCGACGGCGGTCGCGGTGCCGTTCGCCGTGGTCGCGGCGGTGGTCGTCGCCGGCGACAACCCGTCGGCGACGGCCGCGGTGGTGTCGCTGGCGATCACCACCGTCGGCGGTGCCATCGGCCAGATCATCACCGCCCCGTTCGCCGCCGGGGTGACGGTGCTGCTCTACACCGACCGGCGCATCCGGGCCGAGGCGTTCGACCTGGTGCTGTTGTCCGGCGCGACGGGCCCGGCGGCATCCACCGACCAGTTGTGGCTGACCCGAACCGTGTGAGCATGGGCACCGTGGAGATCGACCGCGATGCGGCGCGCGAGGCCGCCGAGGCCGAGCTGGCCAAGCCGATCTACGAGCGCGGATCGTGGATGGAGCGGCTGCAGGCCTGGTTCGACGCGCTGCTGCAGCGCATCGCCTACGGCGACACCGCGTTCCCGGGCGGCTGGGTGACGCTGACGGTGCTGCTGTTGGTGCTGGCCGCGGGCGTGGTGGCGGCGGTGCGCATCGCGCGGCGCACCATGCGCACCAACCGTTCCGGGGCACCGCTGTTCGGGCACCACGAACTGACCGCCGCCGAGCACCGTGCCACCGCCGAGCAGCACGCCGCCGCCGGCGACTGGGCCGCCGCGATCCGGCACCGGCTGCGCGCGGTGGCCCGCGACCTGGAGGAGTCCGGCCTGCTCCCGCCGGCGCCCGGCCGCACCGCCACCGAGCTGGCCCGCGACGCCGGTGCGGTACTGCCCCGACTGGCCGGCGAGTTTGCAGCGGCCGCAACGGTGTTCAACGACGTCGCGTACGGGCAGCGGCCGGGCACCGCCGAGGGCTACCGGCTGGTGGCCGCGCTCGACGACCGGCTGCGCGCCCGGCCGGCGGTGCCGGCCGGGCCGGACGGCTGGGGGCAGCCCCGGTGAACACCGACACCGCAACCCGCGCCCGGTCCGCCTCGCGGTGGCGCACCGCCGCCTGGGTGGCGGCCGCGCTGCTGGCACTGGGCGCGGTCGCGACGCTGACCGCACTGCTGACCGCCACCCGCCCGGGCGGCCCGCTGGACCCGGAGGCGACCACCCCGCGGGGGGCGCACGCCCTGGTGACGCTGCTGCGCGAGCACGGGGTCGACGTCGTCGCCGCCGAGACCTTCGACGACGTGCGCCGGGCGGCCCGCGCCGACGGCCAGATCCTGGTCGCGCACACCTTCTTCATGACCGAGGAGCACCTGCGCGAACTGCGCGAGCTGCCGGGGGATCTGCTCGTCGTGGAGCCGGACACCGCGGCCCGCACCGAACTGACCCCGCGCATCCGCCGCGACACCCACGGCCGGGTGCGTCCCGAGCCGGAGTGCGACCTGCCCGCGGCGGTGCGCGCCGGCACGGCGCGGCTCGGCGGCGCCGAGACCTATCTGCCCGTCGGCGGCACCGAGGTCACCCGGTGCTACGGCGGTGCCGTGGTGCGCTACCGCGACGGCGGGCGCACCGTCACGGTGCTCGGCAGCGGCGGGTTCCTGACCAACGCCGCGCTGACCGAGGAGGGCAACGCCGCGCTGGCGATGAACCTGGCCGGGGCCCGGCCGCGGCTGGTCTGGTACGCCCCGCAGCAGCCCGAGGCGGGGCGCGGGCCGGGCGACGCCACGCTGACCGAACTCATCCCGGACCGGGTCGGCTGGATCGTGCTGCAGCTGGTGGTCGTGGTGGTGCTGGTCGCGGTCTGGCAGGGTCGCCGCCTCGGGCCGCTGGTGGCCGAGCGACTGCCGGTCGTGGTGCGGGCCTCCGAGACGGTGGAGGGCCGGGGCCGGCTGTACCGGTCGCGGCGGGCCCGGGACCGGGCGGCCGAGGCGTTGCGGACCGCCGCCCTGCACCGGCTGGTGCCGCGGCTGGGGCTCGGCCCGGCGGCCCCGCCGCCCGCGGTGGTCGCCGCGGTCGCGGCGCGCTGCGGTCACCGTCCCGACGAGGTCGGCCGCGTGCTGTATGGTCCGCCGCCGGAGAGCGACGACGATCTGGTCACCCTCGCCCGTGTGCTCGACGACATCGAAAGGCAGGTCGCACAGTCGTGACGCAGTCCGCAGAACCGACCCCGGAGGCCGGCGCCGAGTCGGCGCGCACCGCCCTGCTGGCGCTGCGCAGCGAGATCGGCAAAGCCGTGGTGGGCCAGGACGCCGTGGTCAGCGGCCTGGTGATCGCCCTGCTCTGCCGCGGCCACGTGTTGCTCGAGGGGGTGCCCGGCGTGGCCAAGACCCTGCTGGTGCGCACCCTGGCCGCCGCGCTGCGACTGGACTTCAAACGGCTGCAGTTCACCCCGGACCTGATGCCCGGTGACGTGACCGGGTCGCTGGTCTACGACGCGCGCACCGCCGAGTTCGAGTTCCGGCCCGGCCCGGTGTTCACGAATCTGCTGCTGGCCGACGAGATCAACCGCACCCCACCGAAGACCCAGGCCGCCCTGCTGGAGGCGATGGAGGAGCGGCAGGTCAGCGTCGAGGGCGAGCCCCGGCCGCTGCCGGACCCGTTCATCGTCGCGGCCACCCAGAACCCGATCGAGTACGAGGGCACCTACCAGCTGCCCGAGGCCCAGCTGGACCGGTTCCTGCTCAAGCTCAACGTGCCGCTGCCGCCGCGGGACCAGGAGATCGCGATCCTGGCCCGCCACGCGCAGGGCTTCGATCCGCGTGACCTGTCGGCGGTGCGGCCGGTGGCCGGGCCGGCCGAGCTGGCGGCGGGCCGCGACGCGGTGCGCCGGGTGCTGGTCGGCAACGAGGTGCTGGGCTACATCGTCGATCTCGTCGGCGCGACCCGGCATTCGCCGGCGCTGCAGCTGGGGGTGTCGCCGCGCGGTGCGACCGCGCTGCTGGCCACCTCGCGGGCGTGGGCGTGGCTGTCCGGGCGCAACTACGTCACCCCCGACGATGTGAAGGCGATGGCCCGCGCGACGCTGCGGCACCGCATCGTGCTGCGTCCGGAGGCGCAACTGGAGGGCGCGGACGCCGACGGGGTGCTGGAGGGCATCCTGGCGTCGGTCCCGGTGCCCCGGTAGGTGACGCCGTCGTGGTGCTCACCGGCCGCACCGGGCTCGTCGCGCTGATCGGCGTTCTGCCGATCGCGGTGTTCCCTTGGCCTGCAACCGTCTTCGTGCTGCTGCTGGCCGGGCTGGCGGTGGCCGTCGTCGTCGACGTGACGCTGGCCGGCAGCCCGCGGGCGCTGCGGCTGTCCCGGTCGGGGCCGACGGCGGCCCGCCTCGGGCAGCCGGTGCCGGCCGTCCTGGAGGTGGCCAACACCGGCCGGCGCCGGGTGCGGGGTCTGCTGCGGGACGCCTGGCCGCCGAGCGCGGCGGCCGAACCGCGCGCACACACCGTCGATCTCGCCCCCGGCGGCCGGGCGCGGGTGGTGACCACGCTGCGGCCGGTGCGGCGCGGCGATCAGGCCGCCGCGGCGGTGACGGTGCGCTCGGTCGGCCCGCTCGGACTGGCCGGCCGGCAGCGGTCGGTACCGGTGCCCGGCACCGTGCGGGTGCTGCCGCCGTTCCTGTCCCGCAAGCACCTGCCGTCCCGGTTGGCCCGGCTGCGGGATCTCGACGGCAGCGTGCCGGTGCTGATCCGCGGGCAGGGCACCGAGTTCGACTCGCTGCGCGAGTACGTCGTCGGCGACGACGTGCGCTCCATCGACTGGCGGGCGACCGCGCGGCGCGGCGATGTGGTGGTGCGGACCTGGCGGCCGGAGCGGGACCGGCGGGTGGTGATCGTGCTCGACACCGGCCGCACCGCCGCGGGCCGGGTGGGCGCCGACCCGACGGCCCCGCCGGGGGCGGCGCGGCCGGGCTGGCCGCGGCTGGACTGGATGATGGACGCCGCGCTGCTGCTGGCCGCGCTGGCGTCGCGGGCCGGTGACCACGTCGATTTCCTGGCTCATGACCGCCGGCTGCGGGCGGCGGTGTTCGGGGCGTCGCGCTCCGCGGTGCTGCCGGAGCTGGTGACGGCGATGGCGCCGCTGGAGCCCGCGCTGGTGGAGTTCAACGCCCCGGGGCTGGTCTCGGAGGTGCTGCAGCGGGTGCGCCGGCGGGCGCTGGTGGTGCTGTTGACCGAGTTGAACGCCTCGGCGCTGGACGAGGGCCTGATGGGGGTGCTCGGCCGGCTCACCGAGCGGCACCAGGTGCTGGTGGCGGCGGTGGCCGATCCGCGGGTCGACGAGCTGGCGACGGGCCGTTCGGACGCGGCGGCGGTCTACGACGCGGCCGCGGCGGAGCGGTCCCGCAACGAGCGGCGCGCGATCGCGGCCCGGCTGCGCCGGGCCGGGGTGGACGTGGTGGACGCCCCGCCGGAGGAGCTGGCGCCGGCCCTGGCCGACCACTACCTGGCGATGAAGGCGGCCGGCCGGCTCTAGCCGACCCGGCTCAGGCGGTGGGCACGGTGTCCGGGGCGTCGGCGATGTCGCCGGTCTCCCCGGCCCGTTCGGCGCGGCGGCCGAAGCCGATGACGTAGGCCAGGAAGGCGATCTCGGCGAGCACGCCGATGCCGATGCGGGCGGCGGTGGGCAGCGGCGAGGGGGTGACCAGTGCCTCGATCAGCCCGGCGACCAGCAGCACCGCGACGAGTCCGATGGCCACCGACACCACCGCCCGGCCCTGTTCGGCCAGCACCTGCACGCGTGGCCGGTCGCCCGGCGCGATCACCGACCAGCCCAGCCGCATGCCGGCCGCCGCGGCCAGGAACACCGCGGTGAGCTCGAGCAGGCCGTGCGGGGTGATCAGCCCGAGGAAGACGTCGCCGCGGCCGGCGGCGAACATCAGCCCGCCCGACAGCCCGACGTTGAGTGCGTTGTTCGCCAGCACCCAGGGGATCGGGATGCCCAGCAGCACCGCGAAGCCGATGCACTGCGCGGCCACCCAGGCGTTGTTGGTCCACACCCGCAGCGCGAACGACCCGGCCGGGTTCTCGCGGTAGTAGTCGGCGAAGTCGTGCTCGACGAGTTGCTGGATCTCGGCGGGGGTGCCGAGCGTGGCGCGCACCTCGGGGCTGCCGGCCACCCAGATCGTGATGAGCGTGGCCAGGATCGTGAACGCCACCGCCGAGCCCAGCCACCACCAGCGGCAGCGGTAGGCGACCACAGGGAAGGACACCGTCCAGAACCGGGCGAACTCGCTCCACAGCGGGGCGTGCGCGCCGGTGACGGCGGAGCGGGCGCGGGCGACCAGCCCGGAGAGCCGTCCGACCAGCACCGGGTCCCCGGCGGCGCTGCGCACCATGGACAGGTGGGTCGACACCCGCTGGTAGAGGTCGACCAGTTCGTCGACCTCGGCACCGGTGAGGTCGCGGCGCCGGCGGACCAACTGCTCGAGCCGGTCCCAGGTCGGTCGGTGGGCCAGCACGAACGCGTCGACATCCACGACGCCGATCCTAGTAGCGTGGGGCGTTATGGCCCTGCAGTCCGATCAGGTCGTCACCGGCGACGCCGTGGTGCTCGATGTCCAGATCGCGCAGCTGCCGGTGCGCGCGGCGGCCGCGCTGGTCGATCTCATCGCGATGTTCGTCGGCTATGTGCTGGGCCTGGTGCTGTGGGCCGTGGCGGCCGAGGACGTGGATCCGGCGCTGGCGGCGGCGATCCTGGTGATCTTCACCGTCCTGGTGCTGGTCGGGTATCCGGTCGTCTTCGAGACCGCCACCCGGGGCCGCTCGCTGGGCAAGCTGGCCCTGGGGCTGCGGGTGGTCTCCGACGACGGCGGGCCGGAACGGTTCCGCCAGGCGCTGTTTCGCGCGCTGGCCGGGGTGCTCGAGTTGTGGATGTTCACCGGCGCGCCGGCGGTGATCTGCAGCCTGTTGTCCGGGCGGGGCAAACGGATCGGGGACTACTTCGCCGGGACCGTGGTGATCAGCGAGCGCGCGGCCAGGCTCGGCCCGCCGCCGCCGATGCCGCCGGAGCTGGCCTGGTGGGCCGCCTCGTTGCAGCTGTCCGGGCTGTCCCCCGAGCTGACCGAGCGGGCCCGCCAGTTCCTTTCCCGGGCAACGCAGTTGACCCCTCCGGTGCGGGCGCAGCTGGGTTACCGGATCGCCGCGGAGGTGGCGGCGCGGATCGCCCCGCCGCCACCGCCGGGGGTGCACCCGGAGCGGATGCTCGCGGCGGTGCTGGCCGAGCGGCACCGGCGCGAACTGGCCCGGCTGCGCCCGCAGACCCCGCCGGCGGGCTGGTATCCGCCGCCGGGCCCGCCGTCCGGGTTCGCCCCGCCCGCCTAGGCGGCGGAAATCCAGTTCCCGTGAAAGCCGTACGGGACGCGTTGCGGGAGCCGGATTCTCGCCACGGGTTCCCCGGTGAAGTCGGCGGCGTCCAGGATGACCAGATCGCTGCCGTCGCGGGCCTTGTCGTAGACGTAGCCGAGGTACCAGCCGGCGGACTCGTCGGCGCTGCCCGGGGCGGGGACGAACACCGCCTCGCCCGGCCCGCCCGGCGCGGCGTCGGTGCCGAACCGGTGTTCCTCGGCCGCACCGGTGTTCAGGTCGTAGCGGATGAGCCGGTCACCGCCGACGGTGACCGCGTAGCGGGCGGGCAGGCCGGTGCGGCGGTCGTCGATGCGCGGGAACTCCACCGGCCGGTCGTCGAGCTGACGCTCCTCGACGGTGCCGGCGGCCAGGTCGACGGTCCAGCGCCAGAGCAGTCCGGGCTCGTCGAAATTGCCGTTGTGGCGCCACAGTTCGCGGTAGCGCACGGCGGTGAGCACGATCCGGTCGCCGTCGTCGTGGGCGTTGGCGACGTGGAAGACGTAACACGGGTCGATATCGAACCAGCGCACCTCGCCGAACGGGTCGTCGCGGCGCAGCACCCCGAGCCGGGCGCCGTAGTCGTCGCTCCACCGGTAGGGCATGCCGGCTCCGGACACGGCCAGATCGAGGTCGAACACGATCGGCAGGTCCAGGAACACGACGTGGTGGGCGGTGAGCGCGAAGTCGTGCATCATCGTCAGCCCGGGCACGTCCAGCGGCCGGTTGACGGCGAGTTCGCCGGCGGCGTCGGCGCGGTGGTAGGTGACGTGCGGGGCGAAGAGGCTGCCGTAGCCGAAGAAGTGCAGTTCCCCGGTGACCGGGCAGATCTTCGGGTGGGCGGTCATCGAGTCGACCAGTTTGCCGCCGAAGTCGTAGACGCCGACGGTCTGCAGGTCGTTGGTGATCTGGTAGGGCAGTGAGGACTCCACCAGCGCCAGGGTCCTGCCGGCGTGGTTGACCACGTGCGTGTTGGCCACGCTGACGTGCAGGTTGCGGGTGCCGTCGGGGTTGTAGAGCGGCCGGGGGTCGGTGAAGCTCTCGGTGCGCACCCAGCGGTTGCGGTACCAGGCGGCGCGGCCGTTCTCGATGCGCACGCCGTGGATCATCCCGTCGCCGACGAACCAGTGCGCGGTCGCCTGCCGCGGGTTGGGGCCGTTGCGCAGGTACCAGCCGTCCAGCTCGGGCGGGATGGCACCCTCGACCGGCAGGTCGAAGGCGGTGAGCTCGTCGGGCACAGGCGCGTAGTTGCCCCGCAGATGGAAACCGTCGGCGCCGGCCTGGGGCAGGGCGGTGGAGTCGGTCATGGTGGTCACCTCCCGGATGGGTTTGGTTTACCCAGAACGATGACATTCCACTTCTGACATGTCAATAGTGGACCGTCTGGTGCCGGACCGTCCGGTGCTGACAGGTCGGTCTAGGATCGCCGCATGAGTCTGCGGATGGCCGCGCTCGGCCTGCTCGCCCGCCGCCCCGGCAGCGGCTACGACCTGCTCCGACGGTTCGAGCAGTCGATGGCCAACGTGTGGCCGGCCACCCAGAGCCAGCTCTACGCCGAGCTGAACAAGCTGGCCGCGGCCGGGCTGATCGAGGTGAGCGCGGTCGGGGCGCGCGGCCGCAAGGAGTACCGCATCACCGCCGCCGGCCGGGCCGAGCTGCTGCGCTGGCTGGCCGATCCGAGCGGCGACCCGCCGCACCGCAGCCCCCGGCTGCTGCGGGTGTTCCTGCTCGGCGAACTGCCGGTCGAGCAGGCCCGCGCCCAGCTGACCGCCCTGGCCGAGCACGCCGAGGCCGAGCTGCGGCGGTTCACCCGGATCCGCGACAGCGTGCCGTGGGGCAAGGACACCGAGGCCGACTTCTACAGCCGGGCCGCGCTCGAGTACGGGCTGCGGGCGGCCGAGATGGAGGCCGGCTGGGCCCACTGGGCCCTCGAGCAGCTGCCGGACCGCTAGTCCACCCGGCTCAGTTCACCTCGACCCAGTCCAGGGTGCGCTGGACGGCCTTGCGCCAGCCGGCGTAACCGGCCTTGCGCTGCTCGGCGGTCCACTGCGGGTGCCAGCGCTTGTCCTCCTGCCAGTTGGCGCGCAGGTCGTCGGTGCCGGCCCAGAACCCGACCGCCAGCCCGGCGGCGTAGGCGGCGCCGAGCGCGGTGGTCTCGGCGACGACCGGTTTGACCACGTCCACGCCGAGCACATCGGCCTGGATCTGCATGCACAACTCGTTGGCGGTGATGCCGCCGTCGACCTTGAGCACCTCCAGGCGCACCCCGGAGTCGGCCTCCATCGCCTCGACGACGTCGCGGCTCTGGTAGCAGATCGCCTCCAGCGTGGCGCGGGCGATGTGGGCGTTGGTGTTGAACCGCGACAGCCCCACGATCGCCCCGCGCGCGTCGGAGCGCCAGTACGGCGCGAACAACCCGGAGAACGCGGGCACGAAGTACACCCCGCCGTTGTCGGGCACCTGCCGGGCCAGCGCCTCGCTCTGCGCCGCGCCGCTGATGATGCCGAGCTGGTCGCGCAGCCACTGCACCGCCGAGCCGGTCACCGCGATCGAACCCTCAAGGGCGTAGACGGGTTTGGCCGGCGTGCCGTCCTGCGCGGCGAACTGGTAGCAGACGGTGGTGAGCAGCCCGTTGGCGGAGCGCACGATCTTCTCACCGGTGTTGAGCAGCAGGAAGTTCCCGGTGCCGTAGGTGTTCTTGGCCTCCCCCGGCGACAGGCACACCTGCCCCACCATGGCGGCCTGCTGGTCACCGAGGATGGCGGTGATCGGCACCTCGCCGCGCATCGGCCCGTCGGCGTGGGTCACCCCGTAGCCCTGCGGCACCGACGACGGCCGGATCTCCGGCAGCATCCGGCGCGGGATGCCGAAGAAGGACAGCAGCTCGTCGTCCCAGTCCAGGGTCTCGAGGTTCATCAGCATGGTGCGGCTGGCGTTGGTGACGTCGGTGGCGTGCACGCCGCCGCGGGTGCCGCCGGTGAGGTTCCACAGCAGCCAGCTGTCCGGGGTGCCGAACAGCGCGTCGCCGTTCTCGGCGTCGCGGCGCAGCCCGTCGACGTTCTCCAGCAGCCACTGCAGCTTGCCGCCGGAGAAGTAGGTGGCCGGCGGCAGCCCGGCCTTGCGCCGGATGACCTCGCCGCGCCCGTCGCGCTCGAGCGCCGCGGCGATGCGGTCGGTGCGGGTGTCCTGCCAGACGATGGCGTTGGCGTAGGGCCGGCCGGTGCGCCGGTTCCACACCAGGGTGGTCTCGCGCTGGTTGGTGATGCCGACGGCGGCCAGATCGGCCGGGGTGAGGTTGGTCTTGTTCAGCGCCGAGATGACCACCGACGCGGTGCGCTCCCAGATCTCGACCGGATCGTGCTCGACCCAGCCGGCGTCGGGCAGGATCTGCTGGTGCTCGAGCTGGTGCCGGCCGATCTCGGTACCGCTGCGATCGAAGATCATGCAGCGGGTGTTGGTGGTGCCCTGGTCGATAGCGGCGACGAATTCGGCCACAGCTCCTCCTCCGGTTCGGCGGGACGTCGTCATCATGCCCTGCGCGGCCGGGTCAGCCGGTGCAGTCCCCACGCGACGGGCACGCTCAGCGCCAGCGTGACCGCGAACAGCACCGGCGCCGACCCGGTGAAGATCGGCCAGCGCAGCACGCTGGTCATCGCCACCTCCATGACCACCACGTGCACCAGGAACAGCTCGTAGGAGATCTCGCCGAGCCACACCATCGGCCGACAGGCCAGCGCCCGGGTGTACAGACCGCGGTCGGCGAGGGCGGCCGGGGCGACCAGCAGGGTGGCGATCGCCGCGTAGCCGAGGGTTCTGACCAGGTCCTCGGTGAGGCTCAGCGCCGGGGCGAGCACGTGCCCGGCGATCGGGGTGGCGATGATCAGGTAGCCGACGAGCGCGACCGGCACGGCGACGGCGGCGTAGCAGCGCCCGCCGCGGACCGCCGCCACCGCCAGTGCCATGCCACCGACGAACCAGACCAGGTAGTGCGGCAGCCACAGCCCGGCGCTGTGCGGCAGCAGGCCGGTGGTGTGCAGCGCCACCACCCACGCCGGGCTCACCGCGCCGAGCACCACCAGCCCCACCGTCGCCCGGCCGGGCAGCAGCAGCCGGGCCAGCACCGGCAGCACCGCGTAGAAGGCGACCTCCACCGCCAGGCTCCACATCTGGGTCAGGCCCTGGTGGGCCCAGCCGTCGCCGTAGATCTGGGTGAGGGTGAGGTTGCGCAGCAGCCCGGCCCAGCTGTGACCGGGATTCGGTTCGATGGGCCGGATCTCGTAGACGGCGTAGGCGGCGGCCACGGTGAGCAGGTATGCGGGCATGATGCGGCGCACCCGGTTGCGGGCGTAGCGGCGCACCGAGACGGTTCCGGCGCCGACGGCGGCGCGCACCCACGGCCCGAAGAGCAGGAACCCGGACAGCACGAAGAAGACGGCGACGCCGAGGTCCATCCGGGCGGCGAGCAGCCCGGGGTAGCCGCGCGGGGTGAGCCCGGTGGCGTAGGCGGCGTGGGTGCCCATCACCAGCATCGCCGCCACCGCCCGCACCCCGGTGAGCGCGGGGATCCGGTCGGCACCGGCGACCTGTTCCAGCCCGCCCTGGTCCGCCTCCCCACCACCACCCTCGCGAGCGACCGTGTCTGCACGCCGACACGCCGGTGTCCGGCGGACGAATCGGGTCGCTCGCCACCACCTCATTCCAGCCATTCTGCTTGCGCGCACCGCACCGACGCTGTTCCATCGGCGATGTGGGCGAGGAAGTCAGGGCCACCGAGTTCAGCCACGCGCAACGCCGCGAGTACCGCCGCAAGGTGGCGCTGTGCCTCGACGTGTTCGAGACGATGCTGGCCCAGTCCAGTTTCGACTTCGACCGGCCGCTGACCGGCATGGAGATCGAGTGCAACCTCGTCGACGCCGACTACCAGCCGGCGATGACCAACCGGGAGGTGCTGGCGTCCATCGCCGACCCGGCCTACCAGACCGAATTGGGCGCCTACAACATCGAATTCAACGTGCCGCCGCGCCCGCTGCCCGGCGACGCCGCACTGCAGTTGGAGCGCGACATCCGGGTCAGCCTCAACGCCGCGGAGGCCAAGGCCGGCGAACGCGGGGCCCACATCGTGATGATCGGCATCCTGCCCACGCTGATGCCCGAGCACCTCGACGCGAACTGGATGAGCGAGTCGACCCGCTACCGGGCGCTCAACGACTCGATCTTCACCGCCCGCGGCGAGGACATCCTCATCGACATCGCCGGTCCGGAGCGGCTCACCCTGCAGACCGAATCGATCGCACCGGAGTCGGCGTGCACCAGCATGCAGCTGCACCTGCAGGTCTCCCCCGCGGAGTTCGCGCAGAACTGGAACGCCGCGCAGGTGCTGGCCGGTCCGCAACTGGCCCTGGGCGCGAACTCGCCGTACTTCTTCGGCCACCAGCTGTGGGCCGAGACCCGCATCGAGCTGTTCGCCCAGGCCACCGACACCCGCCCGGAGGAACTCAAGGCCCAGGGGGTGCGGCCGCGGGTGTGGTTCGGGGAGCGCTGGATCACCTCGATCTTCGACCTGTTCGAGGAGAACGTGCGCTACTTCCCGTCGCTGCTGCCGGAGCTGTCCGACGAGGATCCGGTGGCCGAGCTCGCCGCCGGACGCACCCCGAAACTGGCCGAGCTGCGGCTGCACAACGGCACCGTCTACCGGTGGAACCGGCCGGTCTACGACGTGGTGAACGGCCGCCCGCACCTGCGGGTGGAGAACCGGGTGCTGCCGGCCGGGCCGACGGTGCTGGACATGCTGGCCAACTCCGCGTTCTACTACGGCGCGCTGCGGGCGCTGTCCGAGGAGGACCGGCCGGTCTGGACCAAGCTGAGTTTCACTGCGGCGGAACATAATTTCACCGAAGCCGCCCGGCACGGGATGGACGCCCGGCTGTACTGGCCGGGCACCGGGGAGGTGACGCCGGACGAGTTGGTGCTGCGGCACCTGCTGCCGATGGCGCACGAGGGGCTGCGCCGCTGGGGCGTGACCGCCGAGGTGCGCGACCGCTATCTCGGGGTGATCGAGGGCCGCGCCAAGACCGGGCACAACGGGGCGGCCTGGCAGGTGGCGACGGTGCGGGCGCTGCAGCAGCGGGGCCTGGCCCGGCCGGCGGCGCTGGCGGCGATGCTGCGCGAGTACTGCGCCCGGATGCACACCAACGAACCGGTGCACACCTGGGACGTCCCCGGCTGAGGCCGACACCGGCGTACGTTGGTCGTATGCCTGAGCTACTCGACTGGGACAGCGTCTACCGGCAGGAAGCGGGTTTCGACGGGCCGCCGCCGTGGAGCATCGGCGAACCGCAGCCCGAACTCGCCGCGCTGTACCGGGCGGGCCGGTTCCGCGCCCCGGTGCTCGACGCGGGGTGCGGCCACGCCGAGCTGTCGCTGACCCTGGCCGCCGATGGCTTGACCGTGCTGGGCGTGGATCTGAGCCCCACCGCGATCGCCGAGGCCCGGGCCGCCGCCGAGCGGCGCGGGCTGACCACGGTGACGTTCGAGTGCGCCGACATCACCGAGTTCTCCGGCCACGACGGCGAGTTCAACACCGTCGTCGACAGCACGCTGTTCCACTCGCTGCCGGTGGAGGGCCGCGACCCCTACCTGCGGGCGATCCACCGCGCCGCGGCGCCGGGTGCGTCGCTGTTCGTGCTGGTGTTCGCCAAGGGCGCGTTCCCGGAGGAGTTGGAGACCAAGCCGAACGCGGTCGACGAGGACGAGTTGCGCGCGGCGGTGGCGCGCCACTGGGTGATCGACGAGATCCGCCCGGCGTCCATCCACGCCAATGAGCCCGCCCCGCCGCCGGGGGTGGATCCGTCGGTGTTCCCGGAGCATCCGAAGGACGAGAAGGGCCGGATGATGCTGCCGGCCTACCTGCTGACCGCGCATAAGGCCTGAGTCAGGCCCGCCCGGCCGCGGCGAGTGCCGCGGCCGCGGCCTCGAGTTCGGCGGCGGTGACGTCGACGTGCGGGGAGAGCCGCAGCACGGCGGCGCGCAGTTCGCCCGGGGCGCGGGCCACGCCGGCCGCGGTGGTGACGATCCGGTGTTCGGCGATCAGCCGGGCGCGCACCGCGGCGACGTCGGCGCCCCCGGTGGGCGCCAGGGTGGTGATGGCGGTGGGTTCGTCGTCGGGTTCGACCACACGCCAGCCCGGCACGTCGGCCAGCACCGCGCGGGTGGTCCGGCCGACCTCGGCCAGCCGGGCCCGCACCGCGGCCGGACCGAGCTCGACGTGTTCCGCAACGGCAACTGAGAATCCCACCCGCGCAGCGACATTCGCCTCACCGAGTTCCAGCAGCACGGCCGGCGGAACGCCCTCGGCACCGGGCCAACCCGGCGCGGGCAACCGGGGCCGGAGCCGTTCGGCGAGCTCGGGGCGCAGCACCAGCACCCCCACGCCGCGCGGCCCGGCCAGCCACTTGCGCGACGAGCTGTACAGCGCGTCCGGGCCCACCGCGCAGTCGAGGTGCCCGAGCGCCTGGGCGGCGTCGACCACCAGCGGGACGCCGAGTCGGCGGCACAGCGCGGCGGTCTCGGCCAGCGGCTGGGCGATGCCGCGGTGGCTGCCGAGCGGGGTGAGGTGCACCAGGGCGGGCGGGTCGGCGGTGAGCGCCCGCTCGGCGGCGTCGAGGTCGAGCCGGCCGCGGCCGTCCACGGGCAGGCGGCGCACGTCGAATCCGTTGGCGGCCATGACGGCCAGGTTCGGGCCGTACTCGCCGGGCAGGCAGGCCAGGGTGCGGGTGCCGGGCCAGGCCGCCAGCAGCAGGTCGGCGGCGTGGGCCGAACCGGTGGTGAACACCACCTGCCCGTCGGGCAGGCCGGCCAGGCCGGCCACCGCGCGGCGGGCGGCGTCGAGCACCGGTGCGGCCGCCTCGGCGGCGACGTAGCCGCCCACCTCGGCCTCGTGCCGGGCGAACCGGGCGGCGGCGTCGACGGCGGCGAGGCTCTGCCGGGAGCAAGCGGCGGAGTCCAGGTGGATCCCGGCCACGGCGGGACGGGCGGCACGCCAGCGGCGGGCCAGGTCGCTCATGCCACCACCGCCAGGTGCAGGGCGAAGTCGGCGGCCGGGTCGAGCCAGCACCGGGTGCGTCGCAGCCCGGCCTCGGCGAGCTCACGGTCGACCCGTTCCGGCCGGAACTTGCAGGACACCTCGGTCAGCATCGCCTCCCCCGCGCCGAAGCGCACGTCGAGCCCCAGGGCGGCGACGTGGACGTGCTGCGGCCGCCCGGCGCGCAGCCACATCTCGATCCGCTCCTCGGCGGCGTTCCACCGCGCGACGTGCTCGAAGGCGTCGAGGTCGAAGTCGGCGCCGAGTTCGCGATTGACCACCGCCAGCACGTTGCGGTTGAACCGAGCGGTCACCCCGGCGGCGTCGTCGTAGGCACGCACCAGCCGGGCGGGGTCCTTGACCAGGTCGGTGCCCAGCAGCAGGGTGTCGCCGGGACGCATCCCGGCGCGCAGTGCGGCGTAGAACGCCGCGCGCTGTGCGGGCACCAGGTTGCCGATGGTGGAGCCGAGGAAGCAGATCAGCCGCCGGCCCGTCACCGGGATCTTGTCCAGGTGGGCCTCGAAGTCCCCGCACACCGCCGAGACCTGCACCCCCGGGTACTCGGCGGCGACGGCCGCCCCGGCCGTGGCCAGCACGTCGGCGTCGACGTCGAACGGGACGAACCGGCGCAGCAACCCGGCGTCGCGCATCGCGTCGAGCAGCAGCCGGGTCTTGACCGAGGTGCCGCTGCCCAGCTCCACCAGGGTGTCGGCGCCGGCCGCGGCGACGATGTCGGCGGAGTGGGCGCGCAGGATCGCGGTCTCCGCGCGGGTCGGGTAGTACTCCGGCAACCGGGTGATCTCGTCGAACAGCGCGCTGCCGGTGGCGTCGTAGAACCACTTGGGCGGCAGCGATTTCGGGGTCGCGGTCAGTCCGGCCAGCACGTCGCGGCGCAGGGCCTGTGCGGCGGCGTCGGCGGCCAGGTAGTTCGCCAGGGTCAGGGTCACGGCGCTCCTTCCAGGGGGACCAGCTCGACGCCGGTGTCGTCGACGGTGACCAGGTGCCGGTCCGGGACGTCCCGCCAGCGCGGATCGTCGTCGTAGGGTTCGCTGGCCAGCACCACGCCGTCGTCGTCGGAAAGGATCGACAGGGTGTCACCCCAGGTGGTGGCGAGCATCCGGGATCCGTTGGCGGCCAACAGGTTCAGCCGGGCCCCCGGATCGCGCCCGGCGATCTCGAGGACCAGCTCGCCGAGCCGTTCCGGCCCGCGGTCGAACACCGCCGCCGCCAGCAGGGCGCTGTCCACGGTGGATTCGGCCCGCGCCGACGGGGTGAGCACGGCCCGGTCCACCACCCCGTTGTGCGACAGCAGCCAGCGTCCGTCGGTGAACGGGGCGCACGCGCTGGCCTCGATCGGCATCCCGACGGTGGCCGAGCGCACCGCGGCCACGACGCAGCCGCTGCGCAGCACGGGCGCGATCGAGGCGAAGGAGGCGTCACCCCACAGCGGGGCGGCGCTGCGCCACCGGCGCACCACGCCGTCGGCGTCGAAGAATCCCACGCCCCAGCCGTCGGCGTTGAGCCGGCCGTGCCGCTGCCGGCGCGGCGCCCAGGACTGCACCAGCAGCCCGGCGGGCGGGTCGCACACCAGCGCGGCGACCGAGCGGGGCCGGCCCAGCCAGCCGAGGTGGCGGCACATCAGCCGTCCTCGACGTCCCAGGCCAGCCGCACCCCGGCGAAGATCTGCCGCCGGATCGGGAAGTCCCAGTTGCGGAAGCTCGGCCGCAGGATGTCCGGGGCGACGGCCCAGGAGCCGCCACGCAGCACCCGGTAGTCGTCGCCGAAGAACGGTGCGGAGTAGCGCCGGTAGATCATCGGCCGGAAGCCGGGCCAGGGCCGCAGCGGCGAACTCGTCCACTCCCACACGTCGCCGATCATCTGTTCGGCGCCGTAGGCCGAGGCCCCGACCGGGTAGGCGCCCACCGGGGCCGGGCGCAACGCGGCGCCGCCGAGGTTGGCCAGCCGCGGGTTCGGCGCGGTCCGGCCCCACGGCCAGCGGCGGCGCCGGCCGGTGGCGGGGTCCCAGGCGCAGGCCTTCTCCCACTCGATCTCGGTGGGCAGCCGCGCCCCCGCCCAGGCGGCGTAGGCCTCGGCCTCGTGGTAGGTGACGTGCATGACCGGTTCGTCGGGCGGGATCGGTTCGACGTGGCCGAACCGGGTGCGGGTGCCGTCCGGGTTCCAGAACTGCGGGGCGCGCAGTCCGGCGCGCTGTCGGTGTGCCCAGCCGGCCGCGGACCACCAGCGCGGCTCGTCGTAGCCGCCGTCGTCGATGAACGCCTGCCACTCGGCGTTGGTGACCGGCACCCGGCCGATCCGGAACGCCGGGACATCAACGACGTGGGCCGGTCGCTCGTTGTCCAGCGAGTCGGGTTCGTCGGCGGCGTCCACGCCGAGCACGAACGGCCCGCCCGGGACCAGCACCGAGGTGCCGGCCACCCCGGGCCGGCCGGCCGGCAGCGGCTCCCCGCGGTTCAGCAGCGGCGGGCCGGCGCGCAGGTTGAGCGCCTGCAGCATGGTCTCGTCGTGCTGGTGTTCGTGGCTGAGCACCAGCGCGAAGGGGAACGGGTCGTCGTCGGGCCGCAGCCGCTCGAGCCGGTCGAGCACCCGGCCGCGCACGGCGGCGCAGTAACGGCGGGCCTCGGCGGGGGTCAGCAGCGGCAGCGCGCCGCGCACCGCGCGGGGATGCTCGAACGCGTCGTAGAGCCGTTCGGTGGCCGGGTCGAGCAGCCCGGGCCGGGCCGGGTCGCCGCCGCGCAGCAGCCACAGCTCCTCCTGCTGGCCGATGTGCGCGAGGTCCCACACCAGCGGGCTCATCAGCGGGTCGAACTGCCGGCTCAGTTCGTGCTCGTCGTGGTCGGTCAGCGCCAGCGTGCGCCGCCGGGCCTGCTCGAGCTGCCGGGCCAGGGTCTCTGCTGCGGTCACGGCTCCCCTTCCGCCGCTCGGCGTACCGCCGCCGCGACGCCGTGGCGCACCACCGCGTCGGCGAAGTCGTCGGCCGGCGACCGCCCCTGCTCGACCGAACGCAGCAGCCGGGCCATGGATGCCGCGAGCGCGGCCGGGGCGCGGGCGGCGGCGGCCTGTACGCACCGGTTCGCCGCGGTGTGCAGCTGCCGGTCGGCCAGCCCGGCCCGCGCCGCGCGGTCCCAGGCGGTGGCGACCGGTTCGGTGGCCTCGGCGGCGAGGTCGGCGGCGGCCGGATCGTCGAGCAGGGTGGCGACGGTGAACGCGACCGCCGGCCACACCGCGTCCGGCACCGCGTCGAGGTAGCGGATCTCCAGGAACCGGCGTGGCCGCACCGGCGGGAACAGCGTGGTCAGGTGGTAGTCGAGGTCGGCGGCGGTGGGCCGGCGCCCGCCGAGCACCGCGTGCCCGTCGGCCCAGTCGGCGAACGGCACCCGGTTGGTGACGGCCACCGCGCCCGCCGGATGGGGTTCGGTGACCAGCATGACCGGGGCGTGCAGGGCGTAGCGGGCCCAGTCGGTCCCCGGGGCGGTGCCGACGGGGACCGGCCCGCAGCGCGCCGGGTCGAGCCGCGCCCACACCCGCTGGCGGGTGCTGCGCCAACCGGTGAACCGGCCGGACAGCAGCGGCGAGTTGGCGGTGACGGCGATCATCGTCGGGCCCAGCGCCTGCGCCAACCGGAGCCGGCCGGCCCAGCCGCGTCGCGGCCCGGCCTCCAGATTGACCTGGATGGACGCGGTGGCGGTCATCATCGCCGCCCCGGCCGCGCCGGCACCGGCGGCGGTGAAGAACCGCTCCATCGCCCGGTAGCGCGCGCCGGGGTTGATCCGCCGCAGCGGACGCAGCGGGTCGGTGCCGAGCAGCGCCAGGCCGTAGCCGGCGCGGGCGAAGTGCTCACGCAGCACCGTCCGGTCGGCGGCCAGCGCGGCGATCGCGGCGGCGGCGTCGGGCGCGGGCGGCCCGGACAGTTCCACCGCGCCGCCGGGCTCGACGGTGATGCGGCTACCGCCGGGCAGCGGCGGGGCACCGTCGATGACCGTGCTCAGCTCCGCCCAGCACGGCCGGCGGCGGGGTTCGCGCAGGTCGAAGCAGTGCGCCTCGAGCTCCAGCCCGACGTTGCCGACCGGGCCGTCGGCCAGGCAGGTCGCGGCGATGTACGCAGCGGCGTGCCCGGCCCCCTCGAGGTGCCGGGCGGCCCGTCCGTGGTGCCGGTCGGCAGGAAGGGCCATCGCAACCCTCCCTCCCGATCGGATGTGGTTGCCGTCCCTGCTGCCATCTTCGCCAATGGCACCGACAAATTCGCGTGCTTTTACTGGCGGAGCATGTTCTGCATGGCCCCGGCGAGCACGCCGACGGCCGGTCCGCCGTTGCCGGACTGGCACACCTTGGCCTGCAGCAGCACGTTCTCGCGTTTGCGGGTGGTGACGAAGCAGCGCCGGTCGGTGCCGGCGAGGTGTTTGACCCAGTCGGCCTGGTCGGCGGTGGTGGCTCCGGCCGCGAACGTCCACACCTCGGTGGCGAGGTTCTCCAGGTGCATGGCCGTGGTCCGGCCGGCACAGCCCGCGGTGCGGTCGATCACCCGGCGGAAGGCCCGTTCGGCGGCCTCGTCGGTGGCGAACACGCCGACCGCCTGTTTGACCAGATGCGTTGCGTCGGTTGCGGATTCCTGGGCCACCGCGGCCCCGAAGGAGGCCAGGTCGGGGTCCTGGTACACCTCGGGCAGGCCGATGTCGGCCCAGTTGTTGCACACCGGGTCGTCCACCCAGTAGGCCTGGAACGGCCGGGTGAACACCTGCTCCCAGCCCATCCGGGCGCCGACGATGTTGCCCACCGCGCCCTTGGGCAGCACCGCGTAGTTCACCACCCCGGGCTCGGACGGGCGGGCCGCCGACACGGCGGTGCCCAGCGTCAGCGCGGCGGTCAGCGCGGCGGTCAGTCCGATGACGCGGTTGCGCATGGCTCCGATGATGCCAGCCGCCCAGCCGCGCGGCAGGCCGCGCAAGTCCCCCAGAACACCACCTCGGCCTCGTCGACCTCGAAGCCACCCGTGTCGCCGGGGTCCAGGCAGGGCGCAGCCCCGACGGCGCAGTCGACGTCGGCCACCGCGCCGCAGCGCCGGCACACCAGGTGGTGGTGGTTGTCGCCGGTCCGGGTCTCGAACCGGGCCGGGGACCCGGCCGGTTCGATGCGGCGGACCAGGCCGGCGCCGACGCAGGCGTGCAGCACGTCGTAGACGGCCTGCGTCGACACCGACCCCAGCGTCCGGCGCACCTGCCGGGCGATCTCGTCGGCGGTGGCGTGCGGCATCCCGGCCAGTGCGGTCAGCACGGCGACGCGCGGCGTCGTCACCCGCAGTCCGGCGGCCCGCAGCAGTGCGCGGGGGTCGTACCCGTCGTTCACGCCACCGAGTATGCGCGTTTTCTGGATTCGATCAGGTTTTCCGGTCCGCTCAGGGCCGGGCCGGGGCCGTGGTCTGCGGGCCGTCCTGGCGCGGCGGCCGCATGCCGGGGCCCGGCGGCAGCATCGGGCCACCCGGACCCATGTGCCCCATCATCGGCCCACCGTGCAGGTGCGAGTGCGGGCAGTGCTGGCCCGCCCGGTGGTGGTGGCCGGAGGCCTTGCCGAGGATGAACCCCGAGAAGAAGACCGTGGACACGATGAACACGATGCCCGCGACGATGCCGACCCAGGCCGCGACGGTGGTGACCCGCGACGGGCGGCGCGGCGCCGGTTCGGGTGCGGCGGGGGCGTTCGGCGTGGTCGGTGTTTCGCTCATATCCCCGATGGTGCGCCCGCGGGCCGGGGATCAGCCACGAGTTCGCTGTGAGCTTGCTGTGAATCGGCGTGGGACGGTGTTGTCGGTGCCCGGTGAGAGGGTGGGCGGGTGACAGCAACCGAGGGCACCGCCCAGGAACAGGAATACGGTCGGATCATCGCCGAGATTCGCGAGCAGCTGACCGGGGATCTCGAGCACGATCATGCGCTCCTGCGCCGGTACACCGACCGGTACCGGCGGCATCCCCAGGCCGAGGCCATCCTGCGGGAGATCGGCCGGATGTTGTTCGAGACCCTGCCCTCCGGGGCGCGGGCGAAGCTCGAACGCGCCGTCGACGATGTCCACCGGCCCTTCCACAGCGGGCTGGCCGACGCCCGGCAACGGCTGATGGCGGGCGACGCGCCGGGCGCGCGGCAGGCCCTGGAACGCGTCGTCGAGCAGTTCGACCCCGGCGGAACGGGCTTCGCCGACGACACCGTTTCCGAGTACCGGTACTTTCTCAGTCCCTACGAGGCCGCGCTCTACCGCCGGATGTTCCGACCGACCCGGAAGGTGCGGCGGCTGCCGATCGACCTGGTCCAGCTGTACCTGCTCTACGGTGCGACCCTCGTCGAAGTCGGTGACCTCGACGCCGCCGAATCCGCGCTGCGCCGCGCGCACCGGTTCAACCCGGTCAACCCGCCCGTCCTGTTCGAGCTCGGCGAGGTGCTCAAGATGCAGCGCCGCTGGGACGAGTTCCGCGAGTTGTCCGAGGCCGCGCTGGCGGTGTCCCTCGACGCCGTCTCCGCCGCCCGCGCCTACCGCAACCTGGGCTTCCTCCGCACCGAGCAGGGAGATTTCGACGTGGCGGCGGCCTGCTACCAGAAGAGCCGCATGCTCGACGACCGCTCGGCCGTCCGGTGCGCGCACGAGCTCGCGTACATCGAGCAGCGGGCCGGCCGGCCCGTGGTGTCGCTGTCCGACCCGGAGGCCGTGGATACGATTCTGCGGGCCAACGGGATTCAGGTCGGCATGACCGAGGCCGCCGGCGCCGCGGTCGACGAGGTCCGCGGCCGGAAGGAGGCGCGGGAGATCGCCGATACCGTCCACCGCAACCTGATGGCGCGCAACATCCCCGATGGCACGCCCGGGGAGCTGGCGGCCGAACTGCTGTCGTGCGCCGGACAGTACCGCGATCACCCGATGACACCGGGGATCGTCCGGCGGCTCGGCTGGCGGCTGACCGATGAGGCGTCGCCGGATCTGCGGGCCAAGCTGTGTGTGGCGGTCGACCGGCTCGCGGCCGATCCCGACGCGGCCCTGGCGTTCGTCGACCGACTCGAACTCCGCACCACCCACACCGGACGGGCGGGCACAGCGGCGGTCTTCTGCACCGATACCGGCGCGATGGTCACCGAATACGACTTCGCCGAGAAGTCGGTGACGCTCAACCGGGAGCTGGCGGAGGAGGGTTCGGATTTTCCACCCGTCCTGGTCCGGGATGCCACCGAACTGCTGCTGACCTACGTCGGGGAGCTCACGGCCGACGAACGAACCTAGCGCGGGTTACGGTTTGACCGGGTTCACCGCGTACTGCAACACCCGGTAGGGGCTGCCGCCGCGCGGCCCGGTGTTCCACTGGCTGACGAACACCCGGACCTCGTCGAGGGTCGAGCCGGGCGAGATGTAGCCGCCGTAGGGCTGGGCGAGCCGGTTGTCGTGCGGGGCGGGCAGCGCGTCGGCGGGCTCGGGCCAGGGCGCACCGTAGACCACGGTGGTGACCGGTGCGGCGCCCAGCCCGGTCGGGTGGGCGGCCACCCGGATCTCCATGTTGCCGGTGGTGGCGTTGAAGTAGCTCAGCACCGTCATGCCGTCGATCTGGCGGATGCTCAGCTCCCCCACCCGGTCCGGCCACAGCGGGGTGGGCGGGTGCCCCCAGCCCCGGCCGTCCGCCCAGCCCTGCCAGCCGGCCCGGTCGGTGAACCGCTCCGGCGGGGTGCGGTACAGCAGCACCGGGCCGCTGCGGTCGAAGTTGTTGGTGACGATGTAGACCCAGCCGGTCGGCGAGTCCGGGGTCGGCACCGGGTCGTAGTAGCCGGACAGCTGCGACTGCAGCCCGCCGGCGAAGTCGGCGGGCCGATCCGAACCCGGAACTGTCTGCCAATCCCCGTGCCCTACTTCGGCTTTCACCAGCCGCGAGGACAGCGGCACCAGGTCGCGGGTGGTGGTGACGAGCAGGTAGTTGTCGCTGCCGATGCGCACCGCCCCAGCCGGCAGCTGCGAGGTGCCGGCCGGGGCCGGGTCGGCCAGCAGCGGGGCGTCCACCCCGGTCACGCCGAGGTAGCGCACGCCGGCGGGGTCGTTGATCGAATCCGGGTCGACGCGCAGCGCGATCGGCGAGTACCAGTTGCCGTAGCCCACCCCCTCACCGACGAAACTGTCCCCGCAGACCTGCAGGATCGCCGCCGGGAAGGTGAGGAACTCGCACAGGTCGGTGGCGCCGATGCCGTGGTCGCGGGTCTGGGTGCCGGTGCCGGCGACCGGCCCGAGCAGCACCACCTGACCGGGGTCGAGCGGCGGCAGGATCGGCGCCGGCCGCTCCACCGCGTGCGCCGCCGGGGCGGCCGGCACCGCGCACAGCAGCACCGAGATCGACGAAATGGCGGAAACCACTCGCACTTTTCCGCCCAAACGTGCGTTTCGGCGCAACGGGGTGGGTCAGAAGCGCTCGGCGGCCAGCAGTTCGGCGATCTGGATGGTGTTCAGCGCCGCCCCCTTGCGCAGGTTGTCGCCGGAGACGAACAGCGCCAGCCCGCGCCCGTCGGGCACGCCCGGGTCCTGCCGGATCCGGCCCACCAGCGATTCGTCGACACCGGCGGCGTCCAGCGGGGTCGGCACGTCGACCAGCTTCACCCCGGGGGCGGAGCCGAGCAGCTCGCGCGCCCGCTGCACCGACAGCGGCCGGGCGAACTCGGCGTTGATCGACAGCGAGTGCCCGGTGAACACCGGCACCCGCACGCAGGTGCCGCTCACCGCCAGCTCCGGGATGCCCAGGATCTTGCGGCTCTCGTTGCGCAGCTTCTGGTCCTCGTCGGTCTCGCCGGAGCCGTCGTCGACGTAGGACCCGGCCAGCGGGACGATGTTGAACGCGATCGGCGCGACGTACTTGTTCGGGGCCGGGAACTCGACCGCGCGCCCGTCGTGCACCAGCTTCTCGGCCTCGTCGATGACCGCGCGTGCCTGGGTGGCCAGCTCCTGCACCCCGGCCAGCCCGCTGCCGGAGACGGCCTGGTAGCTCGACACGATCAGCCGGGTCAGCCCGGCCTCGTCGTGCAGCGGCTTGAGCACCGGCATGGCGGCCATGGTGGTGCAGTTCGGGTTGGCGATGATGCCCTTGGCCAGCTGCTTCCCGCGCACGTCGCGGTCGTAGTTGACCTCGCTGACCACCAGCGGCACCTCGGGGTCCTTGCGCCAGGCCGAGGAGTTGTCCACGACGATCACCCCGGCCTGCGCGAACCGCGGCGCCTGCACCCGCGACATGGTGGCACCGGCCGAGAACAGCGCGATGTCCAGTCCGCTCGGATCGGCGGTGGCGGCGTCCTCGACCTCGATCTCCTGACCGCGGAAGGTCAGCTTGCGCCCGGCGGAGCGCTCGGAGGCGAAGAACCGCACCACCTCGGCCGGGAAGTCGCGCTCCTCGAGCAGGGTGCGCATCACCTGGCCCACCTGGCCGGTGGCGCCGACGACGCCGATGTTCACCATGGTCAGCGCCCCGTTCCGGCGTAGACGACGGCCTCCTCGTCGCCGCCGAGCTCGAACGCGTCGTGCAGCGCCTTGACGGCCTTGTCCAGGTCGGTGTCCTTGATCAGCACCGAGATGCGGATCTCGGAGGTGGAGATCAGGTCGATGTTGACGCCCACCGCGGCCAGGGCCTCGCAGAACTTGGCGGTGACGCCGGGGTGGCTGCGCATGCCGGCGCCGATCAGCGACACCTTGCCGATGTGGTCGTCGTAGAGCACCTTGGTGAAGCCGATCTCGCCCTGCGCCTCGGTGAGCTTCTCCACCGCGCGCGGACCGTGCTCGCGGGAGCAGGTGAAGGTGATGTCGGTCTTGCCGTCCTCCACCTTGGAGATGTTCTGCAGCACCATGTCGATGTTCACGTCGGCGTCGGCGACGACGCGGAACACCTTGGCGGCGTAGCCCGGCAGGTCCGGGATGCCGACGACGGTGACCTTGGCCTCACTGCGGTCGTGGGCGACTCCGGTCAGGATGGCGTCTTCCATGGGAATGTCCTCTATCGAGCCGGCCACCAGGGTGCCGGGTTTGTCCGAGTACGACGACCGGACGTGGATGGGAACGTTGTAGCGGCGGGCGTACTCGACGCACCGCAGCATGAGCACCTTCGCGCCGGCCGCGGCCATCTCGAGCATCTCCTCGAAGGTGACGGTGTCGAGGTGCCGCGCGTTGGGCACGATGCGCGGATCGGCGGTGAAGATGCCGTCGACGTCGGTGTAGATCTCGCAGACGTCGGCCTTCAGCGCGGCGGCCAGCGCCACCGCGGTGGTGTCGGAGCCGCCGCGGCCGAGCGTGGTGACGTCCTTGCTGTCCTGGGACACGCCCTGGAACCCGGCGACGAGCACGATCAGCCCGTCGTCGAGGGCCTGGCGCAGCCGGCCCGGGGTGACGTCGATGATCTTGGCGTTGCCGTGGGTGCCGGTGGTGATGACGCCGGCCTGCGAGCCGGTGAACGACATCGCCTGGGCACCCAGCGAGTCGATGGCCATGGCGACCAGCGCGTTGGAGATCCGCTCCCCGGCGGTCAGCAGCATGTCCATCTCGCGCGGCGGCGGCGCCGGCGAGACCTGCTTGGCCAGGTCGAGCAGGTCGTCGGTGGTGTCGCCCATCGCCGAGCAGACCACCACGACATCGTTGCCGGCCTTCTTGGTCTCGACGATGCGCTCGGCCACGCGCCGGATGCGTTCGGCATCCGACAACGAGGATCCGCCGTACTTCTGGACGACGAGCGCCACGGAACAAACCTCTCAGCTGGTGGAAGGGAATCCAAACCAGGATAAGGGGTGGCCGCACCCGATTTTTCCGCGCCGGGGCCCACGGCCGTCCCGGGCGCGTGCGATCAGGACAGGCCGAGGAACGTGAAGGGCGGTGCCTCGGTGAACTCGGCGCTGACGTCGCCTGCGTAGACCGCCTTCTCGCCTTCGCCGAGCTCCAGCCGCCGTGTGGGCGCGCCCTCACTGAAGTCCAGGTTGTGAAGTTCGACCCAGAACGTGCTCGGCGACAGGGCCGACTCGAAGAAGTAGCGCAGCGACTTGTGGTCGACGACCGTGCGCCACCGGGTCGAGGAGATGTTCGGCTGGTCCGGGGTGGAGATGCCGTACGGCACCGACGCGTTGCGCACCACGCTGAACACCGTGGCCGGCGCGAGCAGCGGGTCGTCGACCTTGGGGACGGCGTTGACGTAGAACGACGCCCGCACGAACCGGTCGGCGGCGCGGTTGGTGCCCGGCAGCATCACGGTGCCGCCGATCTCCTCCCAGTACTGGGTGATCGCGAGCTGCTTGTCGAAGGTCGGCGAGTTCGTCATCACCTGGTACTGGCGACCGTGGTGGATGACCTGCTCACCGTCGATGTACTCGATGATCGCGCTGTCCCCGGTGGCGTCGGACATGGCCAGGTGCAGGGTGGCCAGCCGGCCCTGCCCGGGCACCTCGGCGGTGACGACCCGCAGCGGGGTGGCGGTCAACTGCTTGACGGCCTCGGCGACGGTGGCGAAGTTGTCCAGCACGTACTGGCCCCACAGCGCCAGCGAGATGGCGGGGCCGGCGGTCGTCCGGTCCGGGTACACCGACTCGGCCAGCCAGAGCAGGTTGACGACGAGGCCGGCCTCGTTGACGCCGTCGGTGGTGGAGATGTCGTAGCCGGTGGCGACCACGCTGCCGTACTTCGACGTCCACTCGGCCGAGCCGGCGCCGGCCTGGCCGGTGCGCTTTACGCCGCGAGGCAGCACCCACAGATTGGTGCCGATCTCGGTCTTCCAGTCCATCGAGCGGCCGGTGACGACGCGGTCGTTCGGCCCTAGATACACCACCCGGGTACACACGGGACGCAGCTTATGCGACAGGGGCGGCGCTCAGCCGCGACACGCGTCGGCCAGTTCGCCGAGTTTGCGCTGAAGCTGCCCGTCGAGGACGGTCAGCTCGTACAGCTGCGGTGGCGGCGGGGCGCCGGGCGCCCGCTGCTCGGCCGCTTCGCGCACCTCGCGCATCGTGCGGACGAAGACCGCCGCCAGGTCGGCCACGTCGACGGCAGCGATCCGCAGGTCGTCGCGGTCGATGTTGCGGGCCCGCTCGGCCAGGCCGTCGGCCCACTGCTGGTAGGCGAGTTCCTCGGCCGGCGTCGGCAGCCCCTCGGCGTCGCCGCTCTTCTCCCGGATCGCGGCGGCCTGCGCCCGGTTGTAGTCGAGCAGCTCGAGCACCGGTTCGCACTCCGGCGGCGGGGCGGTCAGCCGCGAGTAGATCAGCGCGGCGAGCACGATCGCGACGACACCGGCCGCCACCCACCACCGCCGGTCCAGGCTTCTCATCGCTTGCACTCTAGCCAGCCACGCAGCCGTAACACACACGCAACATCGCGGGCTAGTCTCCGTAACAGAAACAACGTCTACTGACAGTTAACGGCCGGAAGGAGGCCGCGTCCACCACGAACCTCAACAAGACAGGTGTATGGAGATGACCGCTGACCTCGCGAGCCTGGCCGAGGCGTCAGGCACAAAGTTCATCCTCGCGCTCTTCGTCGATCTGCGTGGCAAGCCCTGCGCCAAACTCGTCCCCGTCGAGGCGGTCGACCTGCTGTCCACCGAGGGCGTCGGGTTCGCCGGCTACGCCGTCGGAGCAATGGGTCAGGAACCCAAGGATCCCGACCTGATGGCGATCCCGGACCCGGCGTCGTTCACCCCGATCCCCTTCATCAAAGAGGGCCTGGCGATCGTGCACTGCGATCCGCACGTCGATGGTAAGCCCTGGGCGTACGCACCGCGCGTCATCCTCAAGTCGCTGCTGCAGCGCGCCGCCGACGCCGGCTTCGAGGCCTGGGTGGGTGCGGAGGTGGAGTACTTCCTGCTCACCCGCAACCCGGACGGGACGCTGTCGACCGCCGACCCGCACGACACCGCCGCCCAGCCCTGCTACGACGCCCGCGGCGTGACGCGGATGTACGACCACCTGACCGCGGTCTCGGTCGCGATGAACCAGCTCGGCTGGTCCAACTACGCCAACGACCACGAGGACGGCAACGGCCAGTTCGAGCAGAACTTCAAGTTCGCCGACGCGCTGACCACCGCCGACCGGGTGGTCACGCTGCGCTACCTGCTGTCGATGATCGCCGCCGAGCGCGGCATGGTCGCCACCTTCATGCCCAAGCCGTTCTCCGACCGCACCGGCAACGGCCTGCACCTGCACATGTCGCTGACCAGCGGCGGCAACCCGGTGTTCCCGGGAGTGGAGGACGCCCGCGGTCTGGGCCTGTCGCCCACCGCCTACGGCTTCATCGGCGGCATCCTCGACCACGCCTGCGCCCTGCAGGGGGTGATCGCGCCCACGGTCAACTCCTACAAGCGCACCGGCGCGACCTCGACCGCCTCCGGCGCGTCCTGGGCGCCGCGCACCGCCACCTACGGCGGCAACGACCGCACCCACTACATCCGGGTTCCCGACGACCAGCGCATCGAACTGCGCGGCGCCGACGGCTCGGCCAACCCGTACCTGACGGTGGCCGCCGCGCTGGGCGCCGGCCTCGACGGCATCAAGCGCAGCCTCGACCCGGGCGACATCGGCGCGGCCAACGGCCGGGGCACCCTGCCGCCGACGCTGCTGCACGCCATGGACGCCCTGGAGGCCGACCCGGTGGTGTGCGGGGTGCTCGACGCCGTCGGCGACGGCGTGGCCAAGTACTTCGCCGACCTGAAGCGCGCGGAGTTCTTCGACTACCACAGCACGGTCAGCACGTGGGAGGTCGAGCAGTACCTGACCGCGTTCTGATGACTCGAAACACCAAGGAGGAAGACAAATGTGCGGGATCGTAGGCCTGCACCTGCGCAATCCGCAGCTGTACGGGCGGTTGGGTGAGCTGCTGACGGCGATGCTGTGCGAGATGGCCGAGCGCGGCAGCGACTCGGCCGGGGTGGCCGTCTACGGCGACCCCACCTGGACCCCGCCGGGCCAGGGCTGTGTGTCGGTGCTGGACACCCCGGTGGGCCCCGACGAGGCCGCCGCGGAACTGACTGCCGCGCTGGGCTTTCCGGTGTCGGTGCGCGCCGTCGACGCCACCTACCTGGTCACCGGCGACGCCCCTGCCGAGAAGCTACTGCAGGCGGTCAGGGCCGCCTACCCCCAGGCACTCGTCGCCGGCTTCGGCGCCGACCTGGCCGTGCTCAAGGGCGTGGGCGACCCCTACTCGCTGACCCAGGCCTGGGGCCTGGCCGGCGCGCAGGGCTGGCAGGGGGTGGGCCACACCCGGATGGCCACCGAGTCGGCGGTGACGCCGTCGGGCGCGCACCCCTACGCGGTGGGGCCCGGGCAGTGCCTGGTGCACAACGGCTCGTTCTCCAACCACGCCACCATCCGGCGCGAACTGCAAAGGGCCGGTGTGGAGTTCGACAGCGAAAACGACACCGAGGTGGGGGCGCGGTTCGTCGCCGCCCAGCTCGCGGCCGGCCGCGACGTGGCCACCGCGCTCAAGGAGCTGTGCGCGACGTTCGACGGCTTCTACACCCTGCTGGTGAGCAACCACGACTCGTTCGCGGTGGTCCGGGACGCGATCGCGTGCAAGCCCGCGGTGATCGCCGAGACCCCGGACTGGGTCGCGATGGCCAGCGAGTACCGCGCGCTGGCCGGTCTGCCCGGGGTCGAGAACGCGGAAATCTGGGAACCGGAACCGGAGGTGGTCTACGCATGGACGAGATGAGATTCGACCTGCGGCACACGCCGCTGCGCGAGGTGAACGCCGCGCTGCACGAGCCCGGGCTGTCCGGGGAGTTCGTCATCGACAACCCCGCCGGTGCCCACAACGTCGCGGTCGGGATCAACGCCCCGGTGAAGGTCACGGTCAACGGCCACGTCGGCTACTACGCCGCCGGGATGAACCAGCAGGCCGAGATCACCATCAACGGCAACGCCGGCACCGGGGTGGCCGAGAACATGATGAGCGGCACCGTCTGGGTGACCGGTAACGCCTCCCAGTCCGCGGGCGCCACCGCCCACGGCGGCCTGCTCGTGATCGAGGGCAATGCCGCTGCGCGGTGCGGGATCTCGATGAAGGGCGTGGACATCGTGGTGGGCGGCAACGTCGGCCACATGAGCGCCTTCATGGCGCAGGCCGGCCGCCTGGTGATCCGCGGCGACGCCGGCGAGGCGCTCGGCGACTCGATCTACGAGGCGCGGATCTACGTACGCGGCAACGTGGCCTCGCTGGGCGCGGACTGCATTGCCAAGCCGATGCGCGAGGAGCACCACGCCGAGCTGGCCAGCCTGCTCAAGGCCGCCGGGTACGACGACGACACGTCGGCCTACACCCGCTACGGCTCGGCCCGCCGCCTCTACAACTTCCACGTCGACAACGTCGGAGAGTACTGATGACCAACGACTTCGATACCCGGGCCGCCCTGGGCCTGCGGGAGTCCGCCACCTTCGACCGGCAGACCATCGCCGCCATCCAGCGCGCCGCCGAGACCGGGATCTACGACATCCGCGGCTGGGGCGCCAAGCGCAAGCTGCCGCACTTCGACGACCTGCTGTTCCTCGGCGCGTCGATGTCGCGGTACCCGCTGGAGGGCTACCGGGAGCGCTGCGACACCGACGTGGTGCTGGGCACCCGCTACGCCAAGCACCCGCTGCACCTCGACATCCCGGTCACCATCGCCGGCATGAGCTTCGGCGCGCTGAGCGGGCCGGCCAAGGAGGCGCTGGGCCGCGGTGCCAGCGAGGTGGGCACCTCCACCACCACCGGTGACGGCGGCATGACCCCCGAGGAGCGGGGCCAGTCGAAATACCTGGTCTACCAGTACCTTCCGTCGCGGTACGGGATGAACCCGGACGATCTGCGCAAGGCCGACGCCATCGAGGTGGTGTTGGGCCAGGGCGCCAAGCCGGGCGGCGGCGGCATGCTGCTGGGCCAGAAGATCTCCGAGCGGGTGGCCCGGATGCGCACCCTGCCGGAGGGCATCGACCAGCGCTCGGCCTGCCGGCACCCGGACTGGACCGGCCCGGACGATCTGGCCATCAAGATCCAGGAGCTGCGCGAGATCACCGACTGGGAGAAGCCGATCTACGTCAAGGTGGGCGCCACCCGCACCTACTACGACGTGAAGCTGGCCGTGCACTCCGGCGCCGACGTGGTCGTCGTCGACGGCATGCAGGGCGGCACCGCGGCCACCCAGGAGGTGTTCATCGAGCACGTCGGCATCCCGACGCTGGCCGCCATTCCGCAGGCGGTGCAGGCGCTGCAGGAGCTCGGGGTGCACCGCACCCAGGCGAGCGGAGCGGCGGGGAAGAAGGGTGTGCAGCTCATCGTCTCCGGCGGCATCCGCACCGGCGCCGACGTCGCCAAGGCGCTGGCCCTGGGCGCCGACGCGGTGGCGATCGGCACCGCCGCGCTCATCGCGCTCGGCGACAACCATCCGCGCTACGACGCCGAGTACCGCAAGCTCGGCAGCGCGGCCGGGTTCTACGACGACTTCCAGGACGGCAGGGACCCGGCCGGCATCACCACCCAGGATCCGGAGCTGGCCGCCCGGTTCGACCCGGTCGCCGGGGGCCGCCGGCTGGCCAACTACCTGCGGGTGCTGACCATGGAGGCCCAGACCATCGCCCGGGCCTGCGGCAAGGCGCACGTCTGCCATCTGGAGCCCGAGGACCTCGTCGCGATCACCATCGAGGCCGCGGCGATGGCGCGGGTCCCGCTGGCCGGCACCGACTGGATCCCCGGCTGGACGAAAGGTGGGCAGCTGTGACCGAGACGGCCGACGTCGTCATCGTCGGCGGCGGGCTGGAGGGCACCGCCGCCGCCTGGGCCCTGACCCAGCGCGACATCACCGACGTGGTGGTGCTGGAGCGCGACACCGTGGGCGCCGGGATGACCGGCAAGTCCAGCGGCATCGTGCGCTGCCACTACGGGGTCAGCTCGCTGGCCGCGATGGCCGCCGTCGGGCTGGAGGTGTTCGAGAAGGCCGAGGAGATCTTCGGCACCGACATCGGCTTCCGCCCGGTGGGCTACGTGGTCGGCGTCGGCGAACCCAACGTCGAGGCGCTGCGCAAGAGCCTGGCCGCCCAGCGCGCGGTCGGGGTGCAGACCGAGGAGATCGACGCCGACGAGGTGGCCAGGATGTGGCCGACCGCCGACCTGTCGCCGTTCGCGGCGTTCGGCTGGGAGGCCCGCGGCGGCTACGGCGACGCCTACCAGACCGCCCAGGCCTTCGCCGCGTCCGCCCGCGCGGCCGGGGCACGGGTGCGCCAGGGCGCCCAGGTGACCGGGCTGCTCGCCGACGGCGACCGGATCACCGGGGTGCGGCTGGCCGACGGCACCGAGATCGGCGCCGGCACCGTCGTGGTCGCCACCGGCGTGTGGACCAGGCCGTTCCTGGCCCCCTACGGCATCGACGTGCCGATCGAGGTGCTGCGCGAACAGCTGGTGATGATCGATCCGGGCATGGAGCTCGGCAAGGTGCCGGTGTTCTCCGACTTGGTGTCGCTGCAGTACATCCGGCCCGAGCCCAACGGCGAGGTGCTGTTCGGCAACAGCGACTTCTCCCACCAGCAGTCGGCCGACCCGGACGACTACCTCAACCGGGCCACCGAGGAGTTCGTCGAGATGACGGTGGAGAAGGTGGGCACCCGCTTCCCCGGCTTCGCCGAGCCGCGGATCACCACCAGCTACGCCGGCTGCTACGACGTCACCCCGGACTGGAACCCGATCATCTCGCCGTCCGGCCGCGACGGGCTGATCATCGCCGCCGGTTTCAGCGGGCACGGGTTCAAGATCGCCCCGGCGGTGGGCCGGCTGGTCGCCGACCTCGTCGTCGACGGCCGCAGCAGCGACCCGCGCATCCCGGAGCGGGACTTCCGGCTCTCCCGGTTCGCCGAGGGCGACCTGCTCAGGAGTCCGTACCCGTACGTCGGTGCCGGTGAGATGCGGTAACCCGAAGTTTCCCGTCAGGAAACAAAGCGCAGTACAGTTAATCGCGTGAGCGATGTGCCGCTGCTTCGCAACGAGTCGGGCGTTGCGCGTGATCGCGACCCGGCCCAGCCCGTCGAGGAGCTGGAGCTCGAGGCCGCGATCGGGCGCAACGTCCGCTTGTTGCGGCTGCAGCACGGCCTGACCGTCGCCGAGATGGCCGCCCGGGTGGGCGTCTCCAAGGCGATGCTGAGCAAGATCGAGAACGCCCAGACCTCCTGCAGCCTGTCCACCCTGGCGTTGCTCGCCAAGGGCCTCGACGTGCCGGTGACCAGCCTGTTCCGCGGCGCCGACGTGGAGCGGCCGGCCTCCTTCGTCAAATCCGGCGAGGGGGCGCGGATCGTGCGCAACGGCACCCGGGAGGGCCACGAGTACCAGCTGCTCGGTTCGCTGCGCGGCGAGCACAAGCGGCTGGAGTGCCTGATGGTCACGCTCAGCGAGAAGAGCCGCACCTACCCGCTGTTCCAGCACCCCGGCACCGAGTTCATCTACATGCTCGAGGGTGTCATGGACTACAGCCACAGCCGGTCGGTGTACCGACTGCACCCGGGTGACTCGCTGCAGTTCGACGGCGAGGGTGCGCACGGCCCGGTGGACCTGGTCCAGCTGCCGATCCGGTTCCTGTCGGTGATCGCCTTCCCCGACTCGGCGATGTAGCACGCCGTGCGGTGCCCCGAAATCGGTGTCGGGGACCACCGCCGGGCGGCCGTACGGTCGAGCTGTGGAACCGCCCGCCCTGCCGTATCCCGAGGGGTTCGACGATCCCCGGCCGCCCCGGGCCCGCGCCGGCGACGGCGTCGCGACGCTCGCCCTGTTCTGCGCCTACGCGTACCTGCTGGCCGCCCTGCTGTTCTACAGCGCCTTCTGGCTGCTCGGGCTCGACGCGTGCGGGGTCGTTTCGGGCGAGTGCCCGATCTCCGACCTGCTGCCGGTGTTCTACCTCGTCCACGACGGCCTCGGCAGCGCGGTGTTCGTCGTCCTGCTGGTCGTCGCCGTCGTCCGGCGGCGGCGCGGCCGGTCGGCGTTCTGGTTGCCGCTGGTCGGCATCGCGGTCCAGGCGACGCTGCTGTGGTGGGTGTTGGAGTCGGTGTCGCGGGTGTCCTGACCGGCGGTCCGCCGACCGGATGCCGCGGAGCCCCTTTTGGCAGCCGGGCGACCTGGGAGTACAGTGTCAACCGTGCAGTGGGTGCTCCTCCTCGGACGCCGCGGCGGGGTCTGATCGGACCGGCCTCCCGTCGCGGGTGTTCGTGTTGGGCCGGTCGAGTCCCGTCAAACCACTCCCGGAGCACCAACCATCATGAGCAATCGACATCCCTCCCCCGACGCCTTCACCTCGGTAACCACCATCAAGACCCCGTCGGGTGATCCCTATCCCGGCCAGCCGTCCTGGAACCCGCAGCGCGGTTCCGCGATGCCGGTCCACCGCTACCGCAGCTTCGCCGACGAGGTCGAGCCCATCTCGCTGCCGGACCGCACCTGGCCGGGCAAGGTCATCACCAAGGCGCCGCTGTGGTGCGCGGTCGACCTGCGTGACGGCAACCAGGCGCTGATCGACCCGATGAGCCCGGCCCGCAAGCGGCGCATGTTCGACCTGCTGGTGCGGATGGGCTACAAGGAGATCGAGGTCGGGTTCCCGTCGGCCAGCCAGACCGACTACGACTTCGTCCGCGAGATCATCGAGGACGGGGCGATCCCCGACGACGTCACCATCCAGGTGCTGACCCAGTGCCGCCCCGAGCTGATCGAGAAGACCTTCGAGGCCTGCCAGGGCGCGCCGCGGGTGATCGTGCACTTCTACAACTCCACGTCGATCCTGCAGCGGCGGGTGGTGTTCCGCGCCGACCGCGAGGAGGTCAAGCAGATCGCGCTGGCCGGTGCCCGCAAGTGCCTGGAGGAGGCGAAGAAGTACCCGGGCACGCTGTGGCGCTACGAGTACTCGCCGGAGTCTTACACCGGCACCGAGCTGGAGTACGCGGTGGAGGTGTGCAACGCCGTCGCCGAGGTCATCGGGCCGACCCCCGACTGGCCGCTGATCGTGAACCTGCCGGCGACGGTGGAGATGGCCACCCCGAACGTCTACGCCGACTCCATCGAGTGGATGAGCCGGCGGCTGACGCCGCGGGACTCGATCATCCTGAGCCTGCACCCGCACAACGACCGCGGCACCGCGGTGGCGGCCGCCGAGCTGGGCTACATGGCCGGCGCGGACCGCATCGAGGGCTGCCTGTTCGGCAACGGTGAGCGCACCGGCAACGTCTGCCTGGTGACGCTGGGGCTGAACCTGTTCTCCCGCGGGGTGGATCCGCAGATCGACTTCTCCAATATCGACGAGATCCGCCGCACCGTGGAGTACTGCAACCAGCTGCCGGTGCACGAGCGGCACCCCTACGGCGGCGACCTGGTCTACACCGCGTTCTCCGGCAGCCACCAGGACGCCATCAACAAGGGCTTCGACCAGATGAAGGCCGACGCCGACGCGGCCGGCAAGGACGTCGACGAGCTGATCTGGCAGGTGCCCTACCTGCCGATCGATCCCAAGGACGTGGGCCGCACCTACGAGGCGGTGATCCGGGTCAACTCGCAGTCCGGCAAGGGCGGCGTCGCCTACGTCATGAAGACCGACCACGGCCTGGTGCTGCCGCGCCGGCTGCAGATCGAGTTCAGCCAGGTGATCCAGAAGATCACCGACGGCGAGGGCGGCGAGGTCTCCAGCAAGGAGATGTGGGACGTCTTCGCCGAGGAGTACCTGGCCCCGATCACGCCGCTGGAGCGGATCAAGCAGCGGGTGGAGGCGGCCGAGGTCGACGGCGGCACCGACCGCATCGTCGCCACGGTCAAGATCGACGGCGAGGAGCGCGAGATCTCCGGCACCGGCAACGGGCCGCTGGCCGCGTTCGTCGACGCGCTGAACTCGGTCGGCTTCCGGATCAGCGTGCTGGACTACTCCGAGCACGCGATGTCGGCCGGTGAGGAGGCCAAGGCGGCCGCCTACGTGGAGGCCAACGTCGACGGCAAGACGGTCTGGGGCGTGGGCATCGCCACCTCGATCACCACGGCGTCGCTGCGCGCGGTGGTCTCGGCGGTCAACCGCGCCGCCCGGATGTAGTCCGGTCCCAGCAGTGTTCGACCCGGCCGGGGTGAGCGTCCGCTCCCCCGGCCGGGTCGTTTCCGGCGCCGGCCGGGCGTGCGGCCTCAGAACAGGGCGAGCTGACCGGTCCCGGTGCCGGTGTCGACGAACTCCTCGAGCCGCAACCCGCCGATGACGCGGTCCAGCGCGGCCAGGAACTCCTCGTCGCGCATCAGCGGCACCCCCTGCTCGAGCGCCTGGTAGCCCTTGCCCTGCTGCGGCGCCGGCTCGTTGCACACCACCAGCGAGGTGGCCGGGCCGACCTCGTCGGTGTAGGCCAGCCCGGCGTGCAGGATGCGCTCGATGAGCTCCTCGTGGGTGCGGTCCACCTCGGCGGTCAGCGCCACCCGCATGCCCTGCACCAGCCGCCGGCCCGGCACGTGCCGCCCCGGGTTGGCGTACGGGCAGGGCAGCCGCGGGGCGAGCATCTTCAGCGGCCGCAGCTCGTCGTGGGTGACCCGGCCGTTGGGCCAGCGGCGGCGCCCGACCGGGCGCACCGGCAGCCACACCCGCCGCTCCCGGGCGCGGGCCAGCGCCGGTTTGAGGATCTGGGCCAGCACCATCGCGTCGTCGAGCGCGTCGTGCGGGCGCAGCTGGGTCACCCCCCAGTGCGCGGCCAGGGTGTCCAGCCGCAGGTTCTCGGTGCCCAGCCGCAGCCGGCGGGTGAGCTCGACGGTGCACATCACCGTGTCGACCGGCAGCTCCGCCCCGACCAGCTCGGCCTCGTAGGCCAGGAAGGCGTAGTCGAAGGCGACGTTGTGGGCGACCAGGGTGCGCCCGGCGAGCACCGCGGTGAGCTCGTCGACGACGTCACCGAAGGTGGGCTGGCCGGCCAGCATCTCCGCGGTCAGCCCGTGCACGTGGGTGGGGCCCGGGTCGACCCCCGGGTCCAGCAGGGTGGTGAAGCTGCGCTCGACGTTGCCGTCGTCGCCGAGGGCGAGCGCGGCGATGCTGATGATGCGGGCCTGGCCGGGGCTGAACCCCGAGGTCTCGACGTCGACGATGGCCCAGCCGGTCCCGGTCTCGACGGCGGGGCGGCCGATCGGGATCGGGCGGGGTTCGGCGACGGTTCGGCCCACGAATCGAGAATCCCACGCGGCTCCGACAATCCTCGGATCGCCGGGCTGCGTGTCGTGCTCCTAAACTGCCGGGGATGATCTCGGCAGGGCAGCAAAGGGTCGGCAGGCTCACCGTCCGCGGCCGCGTCGCCCTGGCGGCGGGGGCCTGCGCACGCTGGGCGTCGCGGGTCACCGGCCGCGGCGCGGGCGCGATGATCGGCGGTCTGGTGGCGATGACGCTGGACCGGTCGGTCCTGCGTCAGCTCGGCGCCGGCCGGCGCACGGTCATCGTGACCGGCACCAACGGCAAATCGACCACCACCCGGATGCTCACCGCCGCGCTGCAGACCGTCGGGCCGGTGGCCACCAACGGCGAGGGCGCCAACATGGACGCCGGCCTGGTCTCGGCGCTGGCGGTGCACCGCGACGCCCCGCTGGCCGCGCTCGAGGTGGACGAGATGCACGTCCCGCACATCGCCGACGCACTCGACCCCGAGGTGATCGTGCTGCTCAACCTGTCGCGCGACCAGCTCGACCGGGTCGGTGAGATCAACCACATCGAGCGCACGCTGCGGGCCGGGCTGGCCCGCCACCCCGACACCGTGGTGGTGGCCAACTGCGACGACGTGCTGGTCACGTCCGCGGCCTTCGACCACCCGAAGGTGGTGTGGGTGGCCGCGGGCGGCTCCTGGTCCAACGACTCGGTGAGCTGCCCGCGCTCCGGCGAGGTGATCGTGCGGCAGGGCCGGGACTGGTACTCCACCGGCGCCGAGGGCTTCCGCCGCCCGGAGCCGCAGTGGTGGTTCGACGACGAGCGGCTCCACGGTCCGGACGGGCAGGTCTTCGACCTGCGGCTGGCGCTGCCGGGGTCGGTCAACCGGGGCAACGCCGCGCAGGCGGTGGCCGCCGCGGTCACCATGGGTGCCGATCCGGCCGCCGCGGTGGCGGCGGTGGCGACGGTGCGCGAGGTGGCCGGGCGGTACCGCACGGTGCGGCTCGGCGCGCACACGGTGCGGCTGCTGCTGGCCAAGAACCCGGCCGGCTGGCAGGAGGCGCTGTCGATGATCGACCGGACCGCCGACGGTGTCGTCATCGCGGTGAACGGCCGGGTGCCCGACGGCGAGGATCTGTCCTGGCTGTGGGACGTGCGGTTCGAGGACTTCGAGGGTGTGCCGGTGGTGGCGGCCGGCGAGCGCGGCACCGACCTGGCGGTGCGGCTCGGGTACGCCGGCGTGGCGCACACGCTGGTGCACGACACGCTGGCGGCGATCCGGTCCTGCCCGCCCGGCCGGGTCGAGGTGGTCGCCAACTACACGGCGTTCCTGCAACTGAATCGGGTGATCGATCGTGGCTGACTCGGTGGTGCGGATCGGCCTGGTGCTGCCGGACGTGATGGGCACCTACGGCGACGGCGGCAACGCGGTGGTGCTGCGCCAGCGGCTGCGGATGCGCGGGATCGCCGCCGAGATCGTGGAGATCACCCTCGACGACCCGGTGCCCGAGAGCCTCGACCTCTACACCCTCGGCGGCGCCGAGGACTACGCCCAGCGGCTGGCCACCCGGCATCTGATGCGCTATCCGGGCCTGCAGCAAGCGGTTTCGCGCGGCGCGCCGGTGCTGGCGATCTGCGCGGCGGTGCAGGTGCTCGGACGCTGGTACGAGACCTCGGCCGGGGAACGGGTGGAGGGGGTCGGGCTGCTCGACGTCACCACCACCCCGCAGGGCCGGCGCACCATCGGCGAGCTGGTCACCGAGCCGCTGGTGCCGGGGCTTTCGGAGCTGCTGACCGGGTTCGAGAACCACGGTGGCGGAACGGTTCTCGGCCCGGACGCGCGGCCGCTGGGCAGGGTGATCACCGGGGCCGGCAACCGCGCCGGGGACGGCTACGACGGCGTGGTGCAGGGCAGCGTGGTGGCCACCTACATGCACGGCCCGGCCCTGGCCCGCAACCCGGAACTGGCGGACTACCTGCTGGGCAAGGTGGTCGGCGACCTGGCGCCGCTGGAGCTGCCCGAGGTGGACCTGCTGCGCCGCGAACGCCTCGCCCACGCCCGCCGCTAGGCGCTCCTGCGCCCAAACGCACCTTTGGGCGGAAAAGTACGAGAAGATCCCGCCATTTCGTCGATCTCGGCGCCGCCGCGCCGCAGAAACGCCTCGCGCACCCGACGCAGCACGTCGGCGGCGCGGTCCTCGGCGACCACCCGGATCACCTCCCAGCCCAGCTCGGCCAGCCGCCGGTGCCGGTGCAGGTCGCGGACGTACTGCGCGCGGTCGGTGCGGTGCTGGTCGCCGTCGTACTCGACGCCGAGGCCCAGCTCCCGCCAGCCCATGTCCAGGTAGGCCACCGGCGTCCCGTCGGCGTCGTGGACCGGGATCTGCGTCTGCGGTGTCGGAAACCCGTTGTCCACCAACAACAACCGTAGTCGACTCTCCTGTGGGGAAGCGGCGCCGGCGTCGACCAGCGGCAGCAGTTCACGCAGCTGACGCACGCCGCGCACCGGCCCGTAGCGGCTCAGCAGGGTCGCCACCTCGCGCGGGTCGAACGGCGCGGCCCGCATCAGCGCGTCCAGGCGCGCCAGCGCCACCGTCCGCTGCTGGTAGCGGCCCAGGTCGAACGCGGTCCGGGCCGGGCTGGTGACCGGCAGGCCGGCGACGCGCACGATCTCGTCGTCGGCGATGCGGTCTTGCCGCACGATCAGTCCGGCCTGGCGCCGCCGATTCCGCGCCAGCACCTCGACGGGCTCGGCGTCGCCGACCCACGCCGCCCCGTGCAGGGCGGATGCGGCGACCCCGGCGATGACGCCGGTGCGGCCGGTGGTCAGATGGGCACCGAGGATCCGGTCCTGCAGCGTGGGGCGCTCCCACCTGCCGACGTGCACGCCGCGGTACATCGGGCGATACCAGCGCCGCAGATCGTTGCGCGGCATGCCCTCGCCCAGGGCCTCCCTCGCGAGAAAAACCTCCGCCATGTCGGCATGGTGCTCACCGGGTCCGACACCCGCGCCCGTCCCGTCGCCGAGATCGACGATTTGGCGGATTCCTCTCGCACTTTTTCGCCCAAAGGTGCGTTTGGGCGCGAAGCGAACCGGGGGCGCCCTACAGGGCGCGGCGGCCGACCAGGGCGCGGCCCAGGGTGAGCTCGTCGGCGAACTCCAGGTCCCCGCCCATCGGCAGCCCGGAGGCCAGCCGGGTCACGGTCAGGCCCGGGATGTCGCGCAGGATCCGCGACAGGTAGGTCGCGGTGGCCTCGCCCTCGGTGTTCGGGTCGGTGGCAATGATCACCTCGCCGATCTCCACCCCGTCGACCTTCTCCCCGATGCGGTTGAGCAGCTCGCGGATGCGCAGCTGGTCCGGCCCGACCCCGTTCAACGGGTCCAGCGCCCCGCCGAGCACGTGGTAGCGGCCGCGGAACTCCCGGGTGCGCTCGATGGCCTGCACGTCCTTGGGCTCCTCGACCACGCACACCACCGACGCGTCCCGGCGCGGGTCGCTGCAGATGCGGCAGCGCTGCGCGTCGGTGACGTTGCCGCACACCTCGCAGAACGTCACCCCGTCGCGCACCCGGTTCAGCGCCGCCACCAACCGGTCGATGTCCGGCGGCTCCACGGTCAGCAGGTGGAAGGCGATGCGCTGGGCACTCTTCGGCCCGATGCCGGGTAGTTTCCCGAGCTCGTCGATGAGGTCCTGAACCGGTCCTTCGAACACCTACGTTCCGCTCACATCCCCGGCAGGCCGAACCCGCCCATCCCGCCGGCAAGGGGACCGAGCCGGTCGTGGGCCATGATGGTGACCTGCTTGGCCGCGTCGGCCAGCGCGCCGACGATGAGGTCCTGCAGCGTCTCGACGTCGTCGGGGTCGACCACCTTGGGGTCGATGTTGACCGCGACCACCTCACCGCTGCCCTTCATGGTGACCTGCACCAGGCCGCCGCCGGCCTGGCCGTGCACCTCGGCGTTGGCCAGTGCCTCCTGGGCCTCGATCAATCGCTGCTGCACCTGCTGCGCCTGGGCGAGCAACGCGGACATGTCGGGCTGGCCACCGGGTTGCATGTGTTCATCCCCTCGATTGCGTCTCGTTGATCAAGGCCGGGTATCGACTTGGTCTCTCTCGCCCGAATCCGGCTCTCCGGGCTTCAAGCCTAGTCCCCACGCGGGCTACCGTGACGCGGTGCACGTGCCGGCCTGTCTGCGTGTCGGAGCGGCGTTGGCCGTCTCCGCGGTTCTCGCCGTGTCCACCACCGTCGCCGGGCCCGCGGCCGCCGCGCCGGTCGGCGTCGCCGGCATGACCGTGTTCCTCGACCCGGGCCACAACGGCGCCAACGACGCCTCGATCGGCCGCCAGGTGCCCAACGGCCGGGGCGGCACCAAGGACTGCCAGGCCAGCGGCACCGCCACCGACGACGGCTACCCGGAGCACACCTTCGCCTGGGACACCACGCTGCGGGTGCGGGCCGCGCTGCACGCGCTCGGGGTACGCACCGCGATGTCGCGCGGCAACGACAACGCCCTGGGCCCGTGCGTGGACGAGCGCGCCGCGATGGCCAACGCGGTGCGCCCGGACGCGATCGTGTCGATCCACGCCGACGGCGGCCCGCCCACCGGCCGCGGCTTCCACGTGCTGTACTCGTCGCCGCCGCTGAACGCCGCACAGGCCGGCCCGGCGGTGACGCTGGCCCGGGTGATGCGCGACCAGCTGGCCGCCTCGGGCATCCCGCCGGCGACCTACATCGGCTCGGGCGGGCTCAACCCGCGCAGCGACATCGCCGGGCTGAACCTCGCCCAGTACCCGGCGGTGCTCGTCGAGCTGGGCAACATGAAGAACCCGGCCGACGCGGCGCTGATGAAGACCCCGGAGGGCCGGCAGCGCTACGCCGACGCGGTGGTGCGCGGCATCACCGCGTTCCTGCAGCTCAAGCGGCAGGCCGGTTAGCCTCGACCACGCGCTTCAGGTTCGCCAGCACCGCCTGGTGGATCCGGCGCAGGCCCAGCGGGGCGAAGATCGCCTCGAACACGCCCGGGATGCCGCCGGCGCCGGTCCAGGTGGTCTTGACCGTCACCGAGGAGCCCGGTCCGGCGGGGGCGACGGTCCAGTTGGTGATCATCGAGGAGTTGGTGTCCTTCTCGATGACGGTGCGGCCCGCGACGTCGACGACGGCCCGCACGTCGCGCACCCGGGTGCGGGTGGCCTGCAGTTTCCACCGCACCACGGTGCCCGCGCCCCGGCCGCCCTCGAGCACCTCGTAGTCGCGGTAGTGCCCGGTCAGGATGCGGGGCCGCACGTCGCGGTAGTCGGCGACGGCCTCGAGCACCTGTTCCGGTGGGGCGTCGACCAGGACGGTGGCGGACGCGCTGACCTGTCCCATCAGGCAACTCCTCGTTCGAGTTCGGGGTCGGGGTTCGGTGCTGTCGCATCGGGTCGGGGCGCGGACTAGCGTATACACGTGTCTGTTGCCCCCAGTGACGCACGCGCGGCCCACGCGGCCGCGGTCCAGCGGTTGCTCGACAGCTACCGCGCCATCCCCCCGACCGCCACGGTGCGGCTGGCCAAACCCACCTCGAACCTGTTCCGGGCCCGCTCCCGCGACGGGGTCGCCGGCCTGGACGTCTCCGGGCTGACCGGGGTGATCGAGGTCGACCCGGAGTCCCGCACCGCCGACGTGGCCGGGATGTGCACCTACGAGGACCTGGTGGCCGCGACGCTGCCCTACGCGCTGACCCCGCTGGTGGTGCCGCAGCTCAAGACCATCACGCTGGGCGGCGCGGTGACCGGGCTGGGCATCGAGTCGGCCTCGTTCCGCAACGGCCTGCCGCACGAGTCGGTGCTGGAGATGGACATCCTCACCGGCGCCGGCGAGATCGTCACCGCCAGCCGCGACCGCAACGCCGACCTGTTCCGGGCGTTCCCGAATTCCTATGGCACGCTTGGCTACTCGGTCAGAATCAAGATCGAGCTGGAGCCGGTGCATCCGTTCGTCGCGCTGCGGCACGTGCGGTTCCACACCCTCGGCGAGCTGGTCGAGACGATGGGCCGCATCGCCGAGACGGCCGAATTCGACGGCACGCCGGTCGATTACCTCGACGGCGTGGTGTTCAGCGCCGACGAGAGCTACCTGTGCCTGGGCACCCGGACCAACACCCCCGGCCCGGTCAGCGACTACACCGGCCGGCAGATCTACTACCGGTCCATCCAGCACCCCGAGGGCATCAAGACCGACCGGCTGACCATGCACGACTACCTGTGGCGCTGGGACACCGACTGGTTCTGGTGCTCGCGGGCGTTCGGGGTGCAGAACCCGCGGATCCGGCCGTTCTGGCCGCGCCGGCTCAAGCGCAGCAGCTTCTACTGGAAGCTGGTCGCCTACGACCGCCGGTTCGGCATCGCCGACCGGATCGAGAAGCTCAACGGCCGCCCGCCGCGCGAGCGGGTGGTGCAGGACATCGAGGTGCCGGTCGAACGCTGCACCGAGTTCCTCGAGTGGTTCCTGGCCAACATCCCGATCGAGCCGGTGTGGCTGTGCCCGCTGCGGCTGCGCGACGACCAGGGCTGGCCGCTGTACCCGCTGCGGCCCGGCCACACCTACGTCAACGTCGGCTTCTGGTCGTCGGTGCCGGCGGGCGCCACCGAGGGGCAGACGAACCGGCTGATCGAGAAGAAGGTCAGTGAGCTCGAAGGTCACAAGTCGCTGTATTCCGACGCCTACTACGAGCGCGAGGAGTTCGACCGACTCTACGGTGGGGAGACGTACAAGACCGTGAAGAAGGTCTACGACCCGGATTCGCGCTTGCTCGACCTGTATGCGAAGGCGGTGCAAAGACGATGACGACGTTCAAGGAACAGGCCCTCGCCGCTGCCGAGAGCGGCCGCAAGCTCACCCTGGCCGAGATCCTGGCGATCTTCTGCAGCGGTGAGCTGCCGCTGAAGTTCACCGCCTACGACGGCAGCTCGATCGGGCCGGACGACGCGAAGCTGGGTCTGGAGCTCAAGACCCCGCGCGGCACCACCTACCTGGCGACCGCGCCCGGCGACCTCGGCCTGGCCCGCGCCTACGTCTCCGGCGACCTGGAACCGCACGGCGTGCATCCGGGCGACCCGTACGAGCTGCTGCGGGCGCTGGCCGACAAGATAGAGTTCAAGCTGCCGCCGGTGCGGGTGCTGGCCGCGATCGTCCGCTCCATCGGGGTGGAGCACTTCAGGCCGATCGCCCCGCCGCCGCAGGAGGCGGTGCCGCGCTGGCGGCGGATCGCCGAGGGCCTGCGGCACAGCAAGTCCCGCGACGCCGAGGTGATCCACCACCACTACGACGTGTCCAACACGTTCTACGAGTGGGTGCTCGGCCCGTCGATGACCTACACCTGCGCCTGCTACCCGACGCCGGAAGCCACCCTGGAGCAGGCGCAGGAGAACAAGTACCGCCTGGTGTTCGAGAAGCTGCGGCTCAAGCCTGGCGACCGACTGCTCGACGTGGGCTGCGGCTGGGGCGGGATGGTGCGCTACGCGGCCCGGCACGGGGTCAAGGCCATCGGGGTGACGCTGTCGCGCGAGCAGGCCACCTGGGCGCAGAAGGCGATCGCCGAGGAGGGGCTGGCCGAACTGGCCGAGGTGCGCCACGGCGACTACCGCGACGTGCGCGAGTCCGGCTTCGACGCGGTGTCCTCGATCGGCCTGACCGAGCACATCGGGGTGCGGAACTACCCGGCCTACTTCGGGTTCCTGCACTCCAAGCTGCGCGAGGGCGGGCTGCTGCTCAACCACTGCATCACCCGGCCGGACAACATCAGCCGGGCCCGCGCGGGCGGGTTCATCGACCGCTACGTGTTCCCGGACGGCGAGCTGACCGGTTCCGGCCGGATCATCACCGAGGCGCAGAACGTGGGCTTCGAGGTGGTGCACGAGGAGAACCTGCGCCACCACTACGCGCTGACGCTGCGCGACTGGTGCCGCAACCTCGTCGAGCACTGGGACGAGGCGGTCGCCGAGGTGGGGCTGCCGACCGCCAAGATCTGGGGCCTGTACATGGCCGGCTCCCGGCTGGGGTTCGAGACCAATGTGGTCCAGCTGCACCAGGTGCTGGCGGTCAAGCTGGACGCCAAGGGCCGCGACGGCGGGCTGCCGCTGCGGCCGTGGTGGACGCCGTAGCCCGCACCGGGCCGCTCCGGCGGCGCCCGGCTCAGTCGATGCGCCGGGCGCCCAGCTCGTTCTGCAGCAGCTCGATCGCGGCCTCCTCGGGGTCGCGGCGGGGCGCCTCGGAGGTGTCCTCCTCGGCGGCCTCGGCGAGCATGCGCTCCTCCTCGGCCTCGCGCTCGGCCTGGACCCGCTCCTGCGGCGTGGGCGCGGGCCGCTGCCGGCCCGCCGCCCCCGACCCGGGCCCCGGAGCGGCCGCGGGGGCCGCCGGGGCGGCGCCGACCTCGCAGCGGATCCGCCAGTCCACCCCCAGGGCGTCCTTGAGCGCCTCCCGGATGACCTCCGAGTTGCGCTGATCCACAATCCGTTTGGCCAGCGGGGCGGAATCGTGGCTGAGCACCAGGGTGTCGCCCTCGACGGCGATGACGGTGGCGCCGGCGAGCATGACCTCGGTGGTGCGGCTGCGTTCGCGGACCTTCTCCCGGATGGTCTGCCACATGCTGCGCACCTGCGCGGCGGTCAGACCGCCGCCGGCCGGGGCCGCCGCCGCGGGGGCCGCCGGGGCGGGTTCGGGTTCCGGCGCCGGGCGCGGCGGTGCCGGAGCCGGTGGCGGGGGCGCCACGTCCTGGGATGCGACCGCCGGCCGCGGCGCCGGGGCCGGTTCGGGCCGCTGCCCCGCCGGGACGGGTTCGGGCCGCTGCCGCGGCGGGACGGGTTCCTGCCGCTGCCGCGGCGGGGCGACCGGGGCCGCAGGTGGCGCCGGTGCCGGCCCGGCGGCCGGCGGAGCGGCACCCTGCGGTTCGGCAGCGGCCGGGGTGCGCGCCGCCTGACTGGGCCGGACGAACTCCCGGGCCGGCCGGGGCGCGGCCGCGGCGGCCTCGCCGGCCGGGATGGTCATGTCCAGGCGCTTCTCGATGCGTTCGATGCGCTGCAGCAACGCCGATTCGGTGTCACTGGCCGACGGCAGCAGCAGCCGCGCGCACACCACCTCCAGCAGCAGCCGCGGCGCGGTGGCGCCGCGCATCTCCCCCAGCCCGGCGTGGGTCACCTCGGCGTAGCGGGTCAGCGTCGCGGCGCCGATCCGGGCCGCCTGGTCGCGCATGCGTTCCAGCACGTCCTGCGGCGCGTCCACCACGCCGCGTTCGGCGGCGTCCGGAACCGCTTGCAGCACAAGCAGATCCCGGAAGCGTTCGAGCAGGTCGGTGGCGAACCGGCGCGGGTCGTGGCCGGCGTCGATGACCGCCTCCACCGCGCCGAACAGGGCCGCGGCGTCGCCGGCGGCCAGCGCCTCGACCGCGTCGTCGATCAGCGCGATGTCGGTCGCGCCGAGCAGCCCCAGCGCCCGCTCGTAGGTGATGTGGTTGCCCTCGGCCCCGGCGAGCAGCTGGTCGAGCACCGACAGCGTGTCGCGCGGTGAGCCGCCGCCGGCACGGATCACCAGCGGGTACACCGCGTCGTCGACGGTGACGTTCTCCTGCGCGCAGATCCGCTCGATCAGCCCGCGCATGGTGCGCGGGGCCAGCAGCCGGAACGGGTAGTGGTGGGTGCGCGACCGGATGGTCGGCAGCACCTTCTCCGGCTCGGTGGTGGCGAACACGAAGATCAGGTGCTCCGGCGGCTCCTCGACGATCTTCAGCAGCGCGTTGAAGCCCGCGGTGGTGACCATGTGGGCCTCGTCGACGATGAAGATCCGGTACCGCGACTGCGCCGGCGCGTAGAAGGCGCGGTCGCGCAGCTCGCGGGTGTCGTCCACACCGCCGTGGCTGGCGGCGTCGAGCTCGACCACGTCGACGTTGCCCGGCCCGTTGGGGGCCAGCGCGACGCAGGAGTCGCAGACCCCGCACGGGGTGGGGGTCGGGCCCTGCTCGCAGTTGAGCGAGCGGGCCAGGATGCGCGCCGATGACGTCTTGCCGCAGCCCCGCGGTCCGGAGAACAGGTAGGCGTGGTTGATCCGGCCCGCGCTGAGCGCGGCGGACAACGGTTCGGTGACGTGCTCCTGGCCGACGACCTCGGCGAAGGTCGCGGGCCGGTACTTGCGGTAGAGCGCCACGGTCAGAAGGCTACCGACGCCGGCCGACGCACACCGCCCGGCCTCACCGCTGGGGCCCTCACCGCGCCAGCAGCGCCTCGGTGGCCGCCAGCAGCGCGCAGGTGGCCAGCCCGTCCACGGCGTCCCGCAGCTCGGGCAGCGACGGGAAGCTCGGCGCGATCCGGATGTTCTTGTCCTCCGGGTCGTTTCGGTACGGGAACGCCGAACCGGCGGCGGTCACCGCGATGCCGGCGTCCTTGGCCAGCGCGATGGTGCGCCTGGCGGTGCCGGGCAGCACGTCGAGGCTGACGAAGTAGCCGCCCTTGGGGTCGGTCCAGGAGGCGATCTTCGACTCGCCCAGCCGCTCCTCCAGGATCTGCTGCACCAGGGCGAACTTGGGCGCCAGAATCCGCTGGTGGCGGCGCATGTGCTCGCGCACCCCCTCGGCGTCGCCGAAGAACCGCAGGTGCCGCAGCTGGTTGACCTTGTCCGGGCCGATCGTCTTGATCCCGGCGTGCTCGAGGTACCAGTCGAGGTTCGCGGTGGAGGCACCCAGGAAACTCACCCCCGCCCCGGCGAAGGTGATCTTGGATGTGGACGCGAACACCAGCGGCCGGTTCGGATTCCCGGCGGCCGCGGCCAGCCCGAGCACGTCGACTTGCTCCGGGAACCGGTCGGTCAGGGTGTGCACCGCGTAGGCGTTGTCCCAGTACAGCCGGAAGTCGGGGGCGGCGGTCGGCATCGACACCAGCCGCCGGGTGACCTCCTCGGAGAAGGTCACCCCGGTCGGGTTGGCGAACACCGGCACACACCACATGCCCTTGATCGCCGGGTCGGCCGCGACGAGCCCGGCCACCACGTCGGTGTCCGGGCCGTCCTCGCGCATCGGCACCGGGATCAGCTCGAAGCCGAATCGCTCGGTGATCGCGAAGTGCCGGTCGTAGCCGGGCACCGGGCACAGGAACTTGACCGCCGGTTCGCGCACCCACGGCTGCGGCGAGTCGACCGCGCCGTGCAGCAGCGAGAACACCACCGTGTCGTGCATCAGCTCGAGGCTGGCGTTGTTGGCGGCGATCAGGTTGTCCACCGGGATGCCCAGCAGCTCGCCGAAGATGGCCCGCAGCTCGGGCAGGCCGTGCAGGCCGCCGTAGTTGCGCACGTCGGTGCCGGTGCCGTCGCGGTAGTCGTCCTCGCCGGGCAGGGCCAGCAGCCGGTTGGACAGGTCGAGCTGCTCGGGCGCCGGCTTGCCGCGGGTCAGATCGAGCCGCAGCCCCTTGGCCTGCAGATCGGCGTAGGCCTGCCGCTGACGTTCGTGTTCGGCGACCAACTCGTCACGGCCGAGGGACTCAAACGACACCGCGCGCCTTTCACGAGCTGAAACAGGGAGGTCGGAAGTAGGGGACCCCGCGCACCCGCCAGAGCCCGTTGACCCTTGCTGCCTTCCGGCCCTGGGGGAGTTCACAGGATGGACGCCGCGCGGGGTCCACGGCCGAGTCTAGCGCCACCGGGGAGGGTTGATGTCCCCCACCCGGGTTCGGTTAACATTGCCCACGGAGGATTCGCCTAGTGGCCTATGGCGCTCGCCTGGAACGCGGGTTGGGTTAATAGCCCTCGCGGGTTCAAATCCCGCATCCTCCGCAACCGGTCCGGGGTGCGGCCGGCCGTCAACGCGGCGGTCGCACCCCGGACACGTGTCAAGGCCTGTCGAGGAGGAGCATGCGGCGTACTGGCGCTGTGCTGTGGCATGCGTCGTTCGCCGTCATCGCGGCCGTCCTGTATTTCTTCTTCGTCCTGCCGCGCTGGTTCGAGCTGATCGGCGAGACACCGTTCGCGCTGGGCACGGTGCTGCGGATCGTGTGCGGGGCGCTGGTCGGGCTGGCCGCCATCCCGGTGCTGCTCACCCTGCAGCGGACCCGCCGGCCGGAGTTCGGCACCCCGCAGCTGGCGCTGACGCTGCGCACCGTCTCGATCGTGCTGCATGTGGTGGCCGGGGTGCTCATCGTCGGCACCGCGATCAGCGAGATCTGGCTGGATCTGGACACCGCGGGACGCTGGCTGTTCGGCAGCTACGGTGCCGCCGCGGCGATCGCGCTGCTCGGGTTCTTCGCGTTCTACCTGGCCTTCGTCGCCGAGCTGCCCCCACCGCCGCCGAAGCCGGTGAAGCCGAAGAAGACGCGCGGGCGGCGGGGCAGGACCGCTTCCGGGGACGACGAGGCCGCGGAGCCGAACGAAGCCGAGACCACCGCGGCGGACGAGTCCGACGAGTCCGGTCCTGCCGGCGAAGCCGACGAGTCCGGTCCTGTCGGCGAAGCCGACGCAACGAATCCCGGAGCCGACGCATCGACCTCCGACGAGGCGTCGGACACCCCCGCAAAGACCGGCCGCGGCCTGCTGCGCAACCGCCGGTCGCGCTGACCCGCGGCGGGTTGGCCCGAACCCCGGTCGGGGATCTCCGGCAAGATGGGTTCCAGACATCCCGACCGTCCGGAGGAAACACACTGATGGGCAGATTCCGGCTGCGCCGAGGGCTGGCGTCGGCGTCGGTCGTGCTGGCGACCGTGATCGGCCTGCTCGCGCCGACCCTGCCCGTCACCGCCGCCGCCAACCCCGGTGATCCGGCCGTGGCCGCCGCGATGGTCGAGCCCGCGGTGGTCCGCATCGACACCCGCATCGACTACCAGCGTGCCGTCGGCGTGGGTGCGGGCGTGGTGCTCTCCCCCGAGGGCCAGGTGCTGACGAACTTCCACGTCGTGCAGGGCGCCGACACCATCTCGGCGACCGTCGCGGGCCGGTCCTATCCGGCCCACCTGGTCGGCTACAACCGCGGCGAGGACGTCGCGGTGCTGCAACTGCAGGGCGCGGCCGGGCTGCCGGTCGCCCCGATCGGCGACTCGGCCCTGCTGGTGCCGGGCGAGCCGGTCGTCGCGCTGGGCAACGCCAACGGCACGCCGGCGCCGCTGACCCGGGAGTTCGGCACGGTAACCGGTTTCGACCGCACGGTCAACGCCGAGGACACGCTGACCGGGTCCACCGACGAACTGTCCGGGCTGTTCGAGTTCGCCGCCCCGGTGCGCGCGGGCGACTCCGGCGGGCCGGTGGTCAACGGCGCCGGCCAGGTGGTCGGGCTGACCACCGCGGCGTCGGTGAACTTCCGGATGGGCCCGGGCGGACGCGGGTTCGCGATCCCGATCAACCGGGCGATGGCGATCGCCGACCAGATCCGCGCCGGCATCCCGTCGGACACCGTGCACATCGGCCCGCCCACCCTGCTGGGCGTCGGCGTGCGCACCGCGCCGCTGCGCAACCGGCCCGGGGTGTTCATCCAGGACGTGCTGCCCGGCGGCCCGGCCGCGGCGGCCGGGCTGCGCCCCGGCGACATCCTCATCGCGCTGGACGGCACCCCGCTGGACTCGGCCACCGCGCTGACCTTCGTGCTGGACCGGCACTATCCGGGCGATGTGGTCGATCTGGTGTGGCTCGACGCCGCCGGCCGCCAGCAGACCGGCCAGGCCCGGCTCATCGCCGGCCCGTAGGCCCCCGCCTTCCCACGGGCAGACGCACACCCCCTTCCGCGGCCCTCGCAGGGGGTGTTGGCGGCTGCCCGCGGAGTGGGGCGACCCCCGGGAAACCCGCCCACGGAATTGGGCGATCGCCCTATGCTGAGCGAGTGCCCAACAATGTGCGGTATCGGGTCGTCCAGTGGACGACCGGCAACGTCGGAAAGAGCGCGGTCAAGGCCATCCTCGCCAATCCCGGCCTCGAACTCGTCGGCTGCTACGCGTGGTCGGCGGACAAGGCCGGGCGCGACGTCGGCGAGCTCGCGGGGATCGACCCGGTCGGGGTCCAGGCCACCAACGACGTCGAGGCGCTGTTGGCGCTCAAACCGGACTGCGTCGTCTACACGCCGATGTGGAACGACGTCGACGAGCTGGTGCGCATCCTGTCCGCCGGGGTCAACGTGGTGACCTCGGCGTCGTTCATCACCGGCCACAACCTCGGCGCGAACCGGGAGCGCATCGAGCAGGCCTGCCGGCAGGGCGGGGCGACGATCTTCGGCTCCGGGGTGAGTCCGGGCTTCGCCGAGCTGCTGGCGATCGTGGCCGCGACCGCCTGCGACCGGGTGGACAAGGTGGTGATCAGCGAGCAGGCCGACACCACCTTCTACGACTCCCCCGCCACCGAGATCCCGGTCGGCTTCGGCACCCCGATCGACGCGCCCGACCTGGCGCCGAAGGCCTCGCAGGGGACCGCGATCTTCGCCGAGGCGGTGCGGCTGGTGGCCGACTCGCTCGGGGTGGAGCTCGACGAGATCGTCTGCGAGGCCGAGTACGCCCAGACCACCGAGGACCTCGACCTGGGGTCGTGGCGCATCGACAAGGGCTGCGTGGCCGGGGTCTACGCCAGCTGGCAGGGCCGGGTCGGCGGCCGCACGCTGGTCGATATCAACGTGCGCTGGAAGAAGGGCCAGTCGCTGCAGCCGGACTGGCAGTTCGATGGCGGCGACGGCTGGCGAATCACCGTCGAGGGCCGCCCGACGGTGACGATGCAGGTCGGGTTCCTGCCGTCGCCGGACTTCCAGGCCACCACGCTGCAGGAGTTCATGGTGCTCGGCCACATCATGACCGCCGCCCCGCCGATCCACGCCATCCCGGCGGTGGTGGCCGCCGCACCCGGCATCGCCACCTACAACGACCTGCCGTTGCCACAGGCCCGCGGAGTGGCGCGGCTCGGCTGACCGGGCTAGGCCGCCTCGGCGGCCGGTTCGTCCGCCGGCCGCGCCGGCCCGTCCGACGATTCGCCCGGTACGGGCTCGCCGGCCGTCGGCGCGACCACCTCGTCGACGGTGTCCTCGGGCGCGCCCCGGGCCGGTCCCGGACGCCGCGGCCCCGGACGCTGGGCGAGCTCACCCGGCCGCCACTTGTTGCCGCCGCGGATCCGGGGCCCCGGCTCGTCGCTGCCGGTCAGTCGCTCGGCCCGGGTCCGCAGCTCGGCGTCCTCGGCGTCGCCGCTCCGGCCCACGGCTTCATCCCCCGCCGACGGTGTCCCCCGGTCGCGCCCGGCCACCCCCTGGGGCAGCTCCGGCTGGGGCATTTCCGCTCGGGGCACCGGCAGCCCGGCCAGCGCGGCGAGCCGGCGCACGGTCTCGCCGGCGCCGTCGACGACCGCGTGCAGATCGTCGATCCAGCGGGTGATCGGCGGCAGCAGCGCGAAGGTCACCGGCTGGGACGGGAACACGGATCCGGGCGCGGGCCGGTCGTAACCGGTCTCGATGATCGCGCGCAGCAGCGGGTCGAGCGCCTCGACGAACGCGGCGGGCACGCCGAGGTCCAGCAGCGGCCGGGTCAGCGGCAGCTGCCCCTCGGGGGTCAGCACCAGGATGTCCATGACGCTGCCGTCGGCGCTGTAGGTGACCACCGTGTCGGCGGTCACGAGATCGATTTCCTGGTAGAAGCCGAGGTGCAGGTAGAAGAAGCCGAGCACCGCGTTCAGGTCGGCCAGCGGATTGAGGAGGTAGCGCGGCGCGTCGGTGATCCCGTCGTACTGCCGCGCGACCTGGATGACCGGCGCCCCGGCGTCCGGGGTGCCGCCCCCGAGGGTGACCCCCAGCAGCGGCACGTACAGCCCGGGCAGCCGGGTGAGCAGCCCGCCGTCGTTGCGGCGCGGGTTGGCCACCAGCACGAACGTCACGTCCGCGGCCGCCGGCCCGGCCCCGGTGTCCGCATCGGTCCCGCTACCGGCCGGGGCCCCGCTCCCCGCCGCGAGGGCGGTGCGGGCCTTGACCGCGGCCGCCGCGCCCTGCGAGAACCCGACGACGTAGATCGCGTCCTGGCCGGCGGCGCGGGCGGCGTCGATCGCGGCGAGGATCCCGGCCGTGCCCGCCCGCTCGGACACGTCGAAACCGGGGTCGAACAGCCCCGTCACGATGCCCAGCGACCGCGGATAGTCGACGAAGACGTTGTCGGCCGGGTCGGGCTGGCCGAACTGGCCGCCCAGGGTGGCCCGGAGCCGATCGAACGGCTGTTGCACCATGTCCTTGGTGCCGTCGATGAAGATCGACATCGCCGCCGGCAGCACCGCCGGGCGGTATCCCCCCACGCATCCCAGACCGAGCAGCACGACCACCCCGACGGCCAGCGCCCGGACCAGCCGGACAACACCCGTGCAGCCCCGATCCATATTCCCCCCTTGTGCGTTCGTCCCCCTACGACCGGTGGCCGGGGCGCACCGGTCGGCCACAAGTTAACGCAGACACAGCAATACTGACAAGCCGCCCCCGGGTCGGCTGACATCATGCGACACCGGCACCATTCCGGAGCGGCAAACGCACCACGAGGGCATCGGCGGCCCCCTACCCGATCCGGTTGCCGTGCTCGTCCCAGTGCGCGGCCACCTTCTTGCTCGGTGGCACCCGCGGCGGCTCGCCCGGCATCTTGGGATAGTTGGGCGGGTACGGCAGGTCGCCGAGTCCGCGTTCCTCGTCGGCGCGGTACATCGCCAGCAACGGCTGCAGCGACTGCGCCACCTTGTCGATGTCGGCCCACGGATCCGGCCGTGCGGCGACGATGTCCGGCACGGTGTTCATGGTGAAGTCGTCCGGGTCGGCGTCGGCGAGGTCGTCCCAGGCCAGCGGCATCGAGACGGTGGCGATCGGGGTTCGGCGCACCGAGTAGGCCGAGGCGAAGGTGCGGTCGCGGGCGTTCTGGTTGTAGTCGATGAAGATGCGCTGCCCGCGTTCCTCCTTCCACCACGCGGTGGTGATGAGATCCGGTGCACGGCGCTCCATTTCGCGTGCGAGCGCGATGCCGGCCCGGCGCACCTCGATGAAGTCCCACTTCGGCGCGATGCGCAGAAACACGTGGATGCCCCGCCCGCCGGAGGTCTTCGGGTAACCGATCAGGCCGAGCTCGTCGAGCAGCGGGCGCAGCACCTCCAGGGCGACCCGGCGGGCCTCGGCGAACCCGGTACCGGGCTGCGGGTCGAGGTCGATGCGCAGCTCGTCGGGGTGTTCGGTGTCCGCGCAGCGCACCGGCCACGGGTGCAGGGTGATCGCGCCCATCTGGGCGGCCCAGATGATCGCCGACGGGTGGGTGACGCGCAGCGCGTCGGCGGTGCGGCCGGACGGGAAAGTCACCGTGCAGCTCTGCAGGTAGTCGGGGTGCTTCGGCGGAATCCGCTTCTGGAAGATCTCCTCACCGTCGATACCGTCCGGGAAGCGCTGCAGGTGCACCGGACGGTCCCGCAACAGTTCGACCATCGGCCCGGCCACCGCGAGGTAGTAGTCGATCAGCCGGCCCTTGGTGCCCCGCGCGCCGAGCCGGGGGAAGAACACCTTGTGCCGGTTGGTGATCCGGACCTTGACCCCGTCGACGTCGATCTCGGTTGCGTCGGTCGGCATTCAGGCCTCCAGGACGTCGGAGAGGTCGTAGCGCAGCGGGACGTCGAGCTGGTCGAAGCGGCAGCTGCGCGGGTCGCGGTCCGGCCGCCACCGCACGAACTGCACGGCGTGCCGGAACCGGCGGCCGTCGACGGTGTTGCCCTCCATCTGGTCGTAGTGCACCTCGCAGACCCGTTCCGGGCGGACCGGGATCCAGCGCTTGTCGGCCGCGCTGTTCCACCGGCTCGGTTCGCCGTCGTAGACGAGGTCCTCGGCCAGGCGCAGCGGTTGCAGTTCGTCGAGCAGCCGCACCCGGTCCCGGGCCGAGAACGCCGCCGCGCCACCGACCATGCGCAGTTCGCCGTCGGCGGTGTAGAGGCCCAGCAGCAGTGAGCCGATCCCGGCGCCGCTCTTGTGGATGCGGTAGCCGATCACCACGCAGTCGGCGTCGCGGGCGTGTTTGACCTTGACCATCTCGCGTTTGCCGGGCAGGTACGGCCCGTCGAGCGGTTTGGCGATCACCCCGTCGAGCCCGGCGCCCTCGAAGGTCTGCAGCCACTGCGCGCCCAGCGCGGGATCCTCGGTGGTGCGGGTGACATGGCACCGCCGCTGTTCGCGCACCGCCTCGGCGAGTGCGGCGCGGCGCACCCGGAACGGTTCGTCCAGCAGTGCCCGGTCGCCGGTCGCCAGGGCGTCGAAGCCGATGAAGTGCGCCGGCGTCTGCTCGGCGAGCAGGGCCACCCGGCTGGCCGCGGGGTGGATCCGCTGCGACAGCGCCTCCCAGTCCAGGCGCAGCCGCCCGTCGATCGGCCGGGGCACCACGATCTCGCCGTCGAGCACGCACCGGGGCGCGAGCTCGGCGCGCAGCGCCTCGATCAGTTCGGGGAAGTAACGGCCGAGGTCCCTGCCGTTGCGGGACTGCAGCACCACCTCGTCGCCGTCGCGGAACACCAGGGCCCGGAAGCCGTCCCACTTGGGCTCGTAGCACCACTTCCCGGCTTCGTCGGGCACCGTGGTCCGGGCCCGGGCCAGCATCGGTTCGAGCGGCGGGAGCACCGGGAGGTCCACCCCGCCCATTATTGCCGTCATGCCCCTGCAGACCGCCCACATCGGCGAATGTCATCGCGGGCCGGCCCGCTCCGCACCTGGGGGGCCTGGGGCGAATCCACACCGCACCCTCGTCACCTCGAATCGAGAGGGTTACGCTCGATTCACCGAACCGACCGCGGGCAGCGCCCTGGCCCGATGCCGCGCACCGCACCGTGATCGACTGCCTGACAGGGGGTTTCGACCGATGGCCGACCAACCGAAACTGCTGTCCGGCGGCAACCCCCAGATCCCGAAGGGCGAGGGCGACGGGCCGGTGCAGGCCTACATCGCCGCGATGCCCGGCTGGAAGCGCGACATCGGCCGCCGCCTCGACACGCTCATCGTCGAGACGGTGCCCGACGTGTTCAAGGCCGTGAAGTGGAACCAGCCGTTCTACGGCCGCCCCGGTCACGTGTGGTTCACGTCGTTTCGCTGTTTCACCCACACGGTGCAGCTGACCTTCTTCGACGGGGTGGACCTCGATCCGGTGCCGCCGAAGGCCGCCAAACATCCCCGGGTGCGGTACTTCGAGATCCGCGCGGACGACGACCTCGACGAGGACCTGCTGCGGTCCTGGTTCGCCCAGGCCCGCGACCTGCCCGGGGAGCGGATCTGATCCACCCGTGAATGCGTGGATGCCGGCGCCCCGCACCGGGGCGCCGGCATCCACGGCCGCCCGGGGGTCGCTAGCTGCGGACCTCGGAGTCGTCGTACACGATGCGACCGATCAGCTCGTAGCGCCGCGGGTCGCGGTACTTGCACCAGGCCGCAACCGCGCCACCGAGCACGAACAGCCCGATCACGATCCACGGGGTGAGCTTGAACAGCAACGTGCCCGACGCGGTGCCCGCCGCCGTCTCGCGGTGCTCCCACAGCAGGGTGACGACGTAGAGCATGCCCAGCCCGCCCAGCAGCGGGGCGAGGAACGTCTTGAACCAGTGCTTGCTCTCCGGGTTCTGCTTGCGGATGTGGAAGTAGCTGATCACCGAGAACGCGCACAGTGACTGCACGATCAGGATCGCCATGGTGCCCAGGATCGCCAGCAGCGCGTACATGTGTTCGTACGGGTTCATCCCGTTGGCCAGGAAGGCCAGGATGATCACCAGCGCGATGCCGCTCTGCACGAACGAGGCGACATACGGCGAGCCGTGCACCGGATGGGTCGCGCCCAGGGTGCGCTGTGCGGTCTTGGACAGCCCCTCCCGGCCGAACGCGTAGATGTAGCGCGAGGCGCAGTTGTGGAACGCCATGCCGCACGCGTAGGAGCCGGTCACCAGCAGGATCTCGAACAGCACGATGGCCCACTGGCCGTAGGTCTCCCGCACCGGGGCGAAGAAGATCTCACCGGCCGTGTCGGCGTCCTGGGCCAGTTCGACGGCCCTGTCCGGGCCGGTGCCGGCGATCGCCATCCAGGAGATGAACACGTAGAACAGGCCGACGCCGAGCACGGCGATCATGGTCGCCCGCGGGATGATCTTCTTCGGGTTGCGCGACTCCTCGCCGTACATGGCGGTCGACTCGAACCCGACCCAGGACCAGAACGCGAAGAACAGGCCCAGCCCCGCGCTCGCACCGGCGACCGGGGCGGCCTGGAAGGCGCCGATCGGGTTGATGATGTCGGCCGCGGCGAAGCCCTCCGGCCCGCCGCCGCGGAACAGCACGGCCAGCGCGCCGAGCAGCAGCATGACGATCTCGGTGACCAGGAAGACGCCCAGCACCTTGGCGGTGAGGTTGACGTCGAAGTAGGTCAGGACGGCGTTGAGGATCAGCATCCCGAGTGCGGGCACGATCCAGTGCACGTGCAGCCCGAAGAAGGAGTCCAGCAGGTTCTGCGTGAAGAACGCGAAGATGCCGATCAGTGAGGCCTCGAAGACGATGTAGGCCATCGTGATGATGGTGCCGGCGGCCATCCCGGGGATACGGCCCAGGCCGTGGGAGATGTAGCCGTAGAAGGCGCCGGTCGCCGTGATGTGCTTGGCCATGGTGGCGTAGCCGATGGCGAACAGGCCGAGCACCACCGTGGCCACGAAGTAGCCGGCCGGTGCATGCGAACCATTTCCGAAGCCGACCGCGATCGGCACGTTGCCGACCATTGCCGTGATCGGGGCGGCGGTCGCCACCGCCATGAAGATCACGCCCACTGTGCCCACTGCATCGCGCTTGAGCCGTTGCACCCCGTCGTCAGAACGGGTTTGGCTCCGCGATATGATTTGGTCAGCCATCTACGGGATACCTTCCAGGGATTTGACACCGAGCACGACTGCGGTCCACGCCACAGCCGAACGTGCGTATATTGGCACTACCAAATCTCGCCCGCAAGCATTTTCTGGAAACCATTGACAGAAATGGTTGGGCCTTTTTAGGGTCTGGGGTGTTCAGGGCGCCGGGTGGTCCCGTTCACACCGCGCCCGCGCAGTGAGGAGCCGCATGTACGACTACGGCGCGTTCTCGTTCGAGTCCAAGACCGAGGTCCTGGACAAGGCGAAGACGTTCTGGAACCCGGACAAGACGCAGTTCTGGACCGACTCCGGTGTCGACCTGGTCATCGACCGGCGCGAGGGCTACTTCCTGTGGGACATGACCGGCCGTCGCCTCATCGACGTGCACCTCAACGGCGGCACCTACAACCTCGGCCACCGCAACCCCGAGGTGATGCAGGCGATCAAGGACGGCATGGCGCATTTCGACATCGGCAACCACCATTTCCCGTCGGTGGCCCGTACCGCGCTGGCCCAGCGCCTCGTCGAGACCGCTCCCGCCTCGATCAGGAAGGTCGCGTTCGGATCCGGCGGCGGCGAGGCCATCGACATCGCGCTCAAGAGCGCCCGGCACGCCACCGGCCGGCGCAAGATCGTCTCGGTGATCAAGGCCTATCACGGCCACACCGGCCTGGCCGTGGCGACCGGTGACGACCGGTTCTCCAAGCTGTTCCTGTCCGACCACCCCGACGAGTTCATCCAGGTCCCGTTCGGCGACCTCGACGCCATGGAGCGTGCGCTGGCCGGCGGCGACGTCGCCGCGGTGATCATGGAGACCATTCCCGCGACGTACGGATTCCCGCTTCCGCCACCGGGTTACCTCGAGGCGGTCAAACAACTCACCGAACGGTTCGGCACCCTCTACATCGCCGACGAGGTGCAGACCGGCCTGATGCGCACCGGCGAGCTGTGGGGCATCACCAAGCACGGCATCGACCCGGACATCATCGTCACCGGCAAGGGCCTGTCCGGCGGCATGTACCCGATCAGCGCGGTGCTGCTCGGCGAACGCGCCGCGAGCTGGCTGGACGTGGACGGCTTCGCCCACATGTCCACCTTCGGCGGTGCGGAGCTGGGTTGTGTGGCCGCGCTCAAGACGTTGGAGATCACCACTCGGCCGGAGGTGCGCTCGATGGTGCACTACATCTCCGACCTGTTCGCCACCGGGTTGCGCCGCATCCAGGCCGACTACCCGGACTGGTTCGTCGGCATCCGGCAGAACGGCGTGGTGATCGGGCTGGAGTTCGACCATCCCGAGGGCGCCAAGTTCGTCATGCGCGAGCTGTACGCCAACGGCGTGTGGGCGATCTTCTCCACGCTGGATCCCCGTGTGCTGCAGTTCAAACCGGGCATCCTGCTGGGGCCCGACCTGTGCGAGGACGTGCTCGACCGGCTCGAGGTCGCGGTGGGCCGCGCCCGGGCGGCGGCATTCGGACGGAGGAGCTGATGACCACCATTGCCCAGGCCGGGCACATGCTGGAGCGGGCGCGGTGGGCGGCCCGCGCGTACGCCGAATACGACCGCGCCACCGTCGAGGCGATCGTGCACGCGGTCGCCGAGGCCGGCTACGCCGAGGCCGAGCGGTTCGCCGCCGCGGCGGTCGCCGAGACCCAGATGGGCGTGGCCGCCCACAAGGTGGTCAAGAATCAGGCCTGCTCGCGCGGCATCGTCGAGCACTACCGCGGCGAGGACTTCGTCACCCCGCGCATCGACACCGCCCGCAAGATCGTCGAGGTGCCGCGCCCCGCCGGGGTGGTGCTCGCGCTCACGCCGACCACCAATCCCGTTGCCACCGTGTACTTCAAGACCCTGCTGGCGCTGATGACCCGCAACGCGGTGGTGATCTGCCCGCACCCGCGGGCCAAGCAGTGCTCGGCCGAGGCGGCCCGCCTGCTCGCCGACGCGGCGGTGGCCGCCGGCGCCCCCGACGGCATCGTGCAGGTGGTCGACGAGCCGACCATCCCGCTGGTCGAGGCGCTGATGGGCGACGAGCGCACCGACGTCATCGTCGCCACCGGCGGCACCGGGGTGGTGCGTGCCGCCTACTCCTCGGGCAACCCCGCCCTGGGCGTGGGCCCGGGCAACGTGCCGGTGCTGGTCGACGCCAGCGCCGACGTCGCCGCCGCGGCCCGCCGCATCGTCGACAGCAAGGCGTTCGACAACTCGGTGCTGTGCACCAACGAAAGTGTGCTGATCGCCGAGGAATCCATCGCCGAGTCGCTGCGCTCGGCGCTGACCCGGGCCGGGGCCTACGTGCTCGGCGAGGACGAGGCGCAGCGGCTGCGCGCCTACATGTTCCCCGACGGCCACCTCAACACCGACGTGGTGGGCCGGGACGCGTCCTGGATCGCCGGCCAGGCCGGGCTGCGGGTCACCCCCAAGACCCGGGTGCTCGTCGCGCCGTTCGACATGGTCGTCACCGAGGAGGTGCTCGCCCACGAGAAACTCTCCCCGGTCCTCGGATTCACCACCGTCGCCGACGCCGCGCGCGGCATCCGCGCGGCCCGGGCGGTGGTGCGCATCGGCGGCGCCGGCCATTCGGCGGCGATCCACAGCGAGAACCCGCACGTCATCACCGAGTACGCGGCCCAGGTGCCGGTGCTGCGGGTGTCGGTCAACGTCGGCAACAGCACCGGCAGCGCCGGGCTGGACACCAACCTCGACCCGTCGATGACGATCGGCACCGGGTTCGTCGGCCGCAGCTCCATCGGGGAGAACCTGCGCCCGCACCACCTGCTGAACTGGACCCGCATCGCCTACAACAGCGACCCGGCCGTGGCCATGCCGGAGTTCGGCGGCATCTCGCCGTGGCACGCCCCGGCCGGCCCGGTGCCGGCCTACCCGCGGGCCTCCAACGACCCCGCCGCCGGCCTGCCGGTCCAGCCCGCCGGGCCGGTGCGCAGCGGCACCGTCGGCGGCTCCCGCCCGCTCGACCCGACGCTGGACGCGTTGCGCGCCGAGTTGCGCAAGCTGGTCGTCGAAGAACTCGCCCAACTGATCAAGAGGTAGCTCGTGGCTGAACTGCGTTCCTTCATCTTCATCGACCGGCTGCAGCCGCAGACGCTGTCGTACCTGGGCACCTGGATCAAGGGCACGCTGCCCCGCGCCGACATGGCCGCCCAGATCATCGAGGTCGCCCCCGGCCTGGACATCGAGGGCGTGACCGACGTGGCACTCAAGCACGCCGAGGTCAACGCCGGCATCCTGGTCGTCGAGCGGCAGTTCGGCTACCTGGAGTTCCACGGCGAGACCGGCGCGGTCAAGGCCGCCGCCGACGCCGCACTGGCCGAGCTGGGCAAGGACGCCACCGACGCGGTGCGGCCGCAGATCCTGGCTTCCAAGCTCATCACCAGCATCGACCGCCAGCACGCCTTTCTGATCAACCGCAACAAGATCGGGTCGATGGTGCTGGCCGGCGAGTCGCTGTACGTGCTCGAGATGCAGCCCGCCTCCTACGCCATCCTGGCCACCAACGAGGCGGAGAAGGCCGCCGACATCAAGGTCGTCGACTACCGGATGATCGGTGCGACCGGCCGGGTGTACCTGTCGGGCACCGAGGCCGACGTCCGCCAGGCGGCCGAGGCTGCCGAGGATGCCCTGGCGCGGAGCGCCACATGACCGGGATCGACCCGGCGGCGCTGCGCCAACTGGTCCGGGAGGTGGTGCGCGAGGCGGTTGCCGATCTGGCCGTCCCCGCCGCGGCCCCAGCCGTCCCACCACCTCCCCCTCCTCCCCCGCCGGCGCCGCGCACCGTGGCCGAGCAGTTCGGGCTGCAGCCCACCGGACCGCTGGCCGCCGACGACAAGACCCGCACGGACACCGTCCGCATCGCCAACGACGCCGATCTGGACGCGTTCGTGCGCACCCTGCTCAAACTGTTCGAGAACCCCAAGACGCGTGCGGATCTGCGCGCCGGCCGGCTGAGGTTCCGCCTGGCCGGCGGGGCGACGAGCACCGGCGAGCGCACCCACCGCATCGACAGCGGCGCGGTGACCGAGCGGCACATCCGCGACATCGCCGACTCCGGCGGCGGGGTGCTGGTGCTCGGCCGCCGGGCGGTGCTGACGCCGCTGGCCCGGGAGAAGGCCCGCACCCTGGGGATCAAGATCGAGAAGGAGCGCAAGTGACGGCTCGGCCGAAAGGAAGAACATGATTTCCGGAGTTGTGACCGGTCAGGTCTGGGCGACCCGGCGCATCGACGGCCTGCCCGCCGGCGCGTTCCTGGAGGTCGAGGCCGACGGGTCCGGCGCCAGACTGATCGCCTTCGACGTGCTCGGCAGCGGCGTCGGTGAGCGGGTCCTGATCGCGCAGGGCTCGGTCGCCGCGGGTTGGTTCACCGGCCCGCCGCCGCCGGTCGACGCGCTGATCATCGGCTCGATCGATCCCGATCCGTCCGACTGATCCCGCCAGCACCATCCGAACTCCCGCAACGAAGTCCGAAATATCCCGGCAGACAAGGAGAAACATCATGGCCAGCAACGCGATCGGAATGATCGAGACCAAGGGCTACGTGGCCGCCCTGGCAGCCGCCGACGCGATGGTCAAGGCCGCCAACGTCACCATCACCGACCGCCAGCAGGTCGGCGACGGCCTGGTCGCGGTGATCGTCACCGGCGAGGTGGGCGCGGTCAAGGCCGCCACCGAGGCCGGTGCGGAAACCGCCTCCCAGGTCGGCGAACTGGTCAGCGTGCACGTCATCCCGCGCCCGCACAGTGAGCTCGGGGCGCACTTCTCGGTGAGCGCGCAGTAACCCGCGCCGGCGCCCCGTTCGCCTACTTCGACCCTGAGGAGCCTGATGGCCGCGACCGAAATCGCGACGCGCACCGAGATCCGCGTCTACCTGCTGGTACAGGATCTGCAGCCGCAGTTCGCCGCCTACCTGGGGACCCCCACCCGGGCCCGCGGCTACCCGCCGTACGCCGGCGAGCACGCGCTGATCGTCGAGGTGTCCCCCGCCCTGGCGATCGAGCGGGTCATCGACCTGGCCCTGCGCGAGGTGCCCGGCATCCAGCCCGGCATCCTCTACGTGGAACGGCAGTTCGGCGTGCTGGAGATCCACTCGTCCGAGCTGGCCGACGTGCAGCGGGCCGGCGAGGCGATCCTGCGGGGCACCGGGGCCTCGGCGGCCGACCAGCTGCGGCCGCGGGTGCTGTTCCACGACATCATCGAGAACATCACCGACCAGCACGCGGTGATCCTCAACCGCAACCGCCAGGCCTCGATGGTGCTGCCCGGCCAGTCGCTGCTGGTCTACGAGATGACCCCGGCGCTGTTCGCGGCGGTGGCGGCCAACGAGGCCGAGCGGGCCGCGCCCGGGCTCACCATGGTCGACGTGCAGATGATCGGCGCTGCTGGCAGGCTCTACATCGCCGGTAGCACAAGCGATGTCACCAGCGCCCGGGACCGGATCACCGAGGTGCTGAACGCGATCGAGGGACGGGACCACTGATGAGCGACAACGGGGTGATCACCGCCGACGTCACCATCGCGCGCCGCGCACTGGCCGCCTACGACGTCGGCCCGGATGCCGAACTGCATCTGCTGAACCTGTCGGAGAACGCCACCTACGCGGTGCACGATCCGGCATCGGGCACCCGCTCGATCCTGCGGGTGCACCGCCTCGACTACCACGAACCGCACGAGATCGAGTCCGAACTGGACTGGCTGGCCGCACTGCGGGCCGACAGCGACGTGCGGGTGCCGGTGGTGATCCCGGCCCGCGACGGGCGCCGGGTGGTCGGGGTCGAGGCGGACGGAACCATCCGGCACGTGGTGCATTTCGAGATGGTGCCGGGTGCCGAACCGGACGAGCAGTCACTGACCACCGACGACTTCCACACCCTCGGCCGGATCACCGCCGCGCTGCACGCCCACGCCCGCGGCTGGCAGCGGCCGGCCGGGTTCGCCCGGTTCGCCTGGGACTGGGAGCACAGCTTCGGCGCCGAGCCGAGGTGGGGCCGGTGGCAGGACGCCGTCGGGGTCGGGCCGGCCGAGTGCGAGGTGCTCGGCCGCGCCGAGCAGCTGCTGCACGACAAACTTCTCGAATACGGTTCCGGCCCGGACACCTACGGGCTGATCCACGCCGACCTGCGGCTGGCCAACCTGCTCGTCGACGGCGACACCATCACCGTCATCGACTTCGACGACTGCGGATTCGGCTGGTACTTCTACGATTTCGGCACCGCCGTGTCGTTCATCGAGGATGATCCGGCACTGCCGGAGTGGCAGGACTCGTGGGTGCGGGGCTACCGCAGCCACCGGGAGATGTCCGCGGCCGACGAGGCCATGCTGCCGTCGTTCGTGCTGTACCGGCGGCTGCTGCTGCTGGCCTGGATGGGCTCGCACAGCCACTCCAAGGAATCCCGGACGAAGGCGATCACCTACGCCGAGGGCAGCTGCAAGCTGGCCGAGACATACCTGAGCACCAACGGTCAACGACTGACCTGACATCCGTCCCCACACATCCCGGAGGCACCATCCATGTTCGGTTCACTCGAGGGCCGCTCGGCCATCGTCACCGGCGGCAGCAAGGGCATCGGCCGCGGCATCGCCGAGGTCTTCGTCAACGCCGGCATCAACGTGCTCATCACCAGCCGCACCCAGGCCGACCTGGACAAGACGGTCGGCGAACTGTCCGGCCGCAAGGGCCGGATCGCCGCGGCGGTCGCCGACGTCACCGACCCGCAGGACAGCCGCAAGGCGGTGGCCACCGCCGTCGAACAGTTCGGCGGCCTGGACATCGTGTGCGCCAACGCCGGGATCTTCCCGGCCGGCCGGCTCGAACAGCTCTCGCCCGCCGACATCGAGCAGGTGCTCGCGGTGAACTTCAAGGGCACCGTCTACATCATCCAGGCGGCCCTCGACGCGCTCACCGCCAGCGGCCACGGCCGGGTCATCATCACCTCCTCGATCACCGGCCCGATCACCGGGTACCCGGGCTGGACCCACTACGGCGCCTCCAAGGCCGCCCAGCTCGGTTTCATGCGCACCGCCGCAATGGAGTTGGCGCCGAAGAACATCACCGTCAACGCGGTGCTGCCGGGCAACATCAAGACCGAGGGCCTGGTCGAGATGGGCGAGGAGTACATGAACCGGATGGCGGCCGCCATTCCCACCCGCCGGCTCGGCTCGGTCGCCGACATCGGCAACGCCGCGCTGTTCTTCGCCACCGACGAGGCCGGCTACATCACCGGCCAGACGCTCGTCGTCGACGGCGGCCAGGTGCTGCCGGAGTCCCCGGAAGCCATCGCCGAGCTGTACCAGGACTGAGGAGGGCCCGGCGCCGCCCCAGCCGGCCGTACCGATAGGATTTTTTGGTAGTACCAAATGGACACGCTGGAGGGGGCGGTGCCGAGTCAGAGCGAGGAACTGCGGCGTCGGATCGTCGCCGATATCAACGCCGGGGTTCCGGGGGCAAAGCTCGGCAGCGAGCGGGAACTCGCCGAGCGCTACGGCACCAGCCGGTCCAGTCTCCGTCAGGCGCTCGCCGCGCTGGAGGAGGCCGGCCTCATCCACCGGGTGATCGGCCGGGCCGGCGGCATCTTCATCAGCCACACCCAGGTCGAACGCAGCCTCACCGACGTGGTCGGGGTACCGGCGTTCCTGGCCCGGCAGGGCTACGTCGCCGGCACCCGGGTGCTGTCGACCAAGATCACCACCGCCGACCAGCGCACCCGCACCGCGCTGCAACTCGAACCCGACGCACTGGTCGTCGAGATCCAGCGGGTGCGGCTGGCCGACGGCTCGCCGATCTCGTTGGAACTGGCCCAGTTTCCCGCCGACCGGTTCCCCGGGTTGCTCGAGCAGCAGCTCGGCGGGTCGCTCTACGAGCTCCTGGAGAGCCAGTACGGGCTGGTCGCGGCCCGCGCCGACGAGCGCATCGAGGCGGTCAACGCCACCGCCGAGGAGGCCTCGCTGCTCGACATCGAACCGGACTCGGCACTGCTGCTGATCACCCGGATCACCTACGACGAGGACGGCCGGCCCTACGAGTTCTCCCGCGACCTGTTCCGCGGCGACCGCACCTGCCTGGCGGTCACCGCCCAGGGCCGGGGCGTGGCGGCGGCCCGGGCCACCGGCACCGCGTCGGTGTCGTTGCAGCGCCAGGGCGGCGAGGCCAAGGCGGGTTGACCTCAACCCCGGTTGAGGTAGCACGCTGGGCACATCCGTCGCTGAGGAGGCGCCCATGCGTGAAGTCCTGCCCCGGGTGTGGCAGACCCGCACCGACACCCCGTTCCCCGGCCTGACCACCCACGCCTACCTGTGGACCGGCGGCCGGTCCAACGTGCTGTTCTACTCACCCGCCGGCGACGCCGATCTCGACGAGATCGAACGCCTCGGCGGCGTCGCCCACCAGTACCTGTCGCACCGCGACGAGGCCGGGCCGGTGCTGGCGGTGATCGGCCGCCGGTTCGGGGCGAGGCTGCACGCGCCGGCGGCCGAGCGGGCCGAGATCGAAGTGCACCGCCGGATCGACGTCGCGCTCACCGGGCGCCACGTCGACGCCAACGGCATCGAGGTCGTGCCCACCCCCGGCCACACCCCGGGCAGCATGTGCTACCTGGTGCCCGGCGGGGCCGGGGCACGCTACCTGTTCACCGGCGACACCCTCTACGTCGGCCCGGACGGCCGGTGGACCGCGGGGTACCTGCCCTTCAGCGACGCCGCCGCGCTGGCCGCGAGCCTGCGACTCCTGGCCGAGCTGCGGCCGGACGTGGTGATCTCCAGCGCGTTCACCGGCGACACCGCGGTGCACCCGGTCGACCGCCGGCGTTGGCCCGAGCACATCGCCGAGGCGCTCGACGGCCTGGCCCAACGGGTCTGAGCGGCCCCGCCGTGCCGGCGGGCTAGATTGCGCACGTGACGAGTTCTTCCGGTGCCGGCCGGTTCGCACCGAGCCCGTCGGCGGACCTGCACATCGGCAACCTGCGCACCGCGGTGCTGGCCTGGCTGTTCGCCCGCTGGTCCGGTCGCCGGTTCCTGCTGCGCGTGGAGGACCTCGACGACCGCACCTCGCGCGCGGTGGGCGAACGGCAACTGGCCGACCTGGCCGCGATCGGGCTGACCTCCGACGAACCGGTGCAGTGGCAGTCCGAGCACCCCGACCGCTACCAGCGGGTCATCGACCAGCTTGTCGAGGCCGGCATGGTCTACGAATGCTATTGCAGCAGAAAGGACATCCTGCAGGCGCCGCGGGCGCCGCACGCGCCGGAGGGCGCCTACCCGGGCACCTGCCGGGACCTGACCGAGGCGCAGCGCCGGCGCCGCCGCGCCGAGATCGGCCGACCACCGGCGCTGCGGCTGCGCACCGACACCTACCGCTACACCGTCACCGATCTGCTGCACGGCGAATACACCGGTGTGGTGGACGATTTCGTCGTCCGCCGGGGCGACGGGGTGCCGGCCTACAACCTGGCGGTGGTGATCGACGACGCCGCCTGCGGCGTCGACCAGGTGGTGCGCGGTGACGACCTGCTGCCGTCCTCGCCGCGGCAGGCCTACCTGGCCCGGCTGCTGGGCTACCCGGAACCGACGTACGCGCACGTTCCGCTGGTGCTCAACGCCGACGGGGTGCGGCTGGCCAAACGCGACGGCGCGGTCACCCTCGCCGAGATCGGGGTGCAGCGGGCCTTCGAGCTGATCGCCACGTCGCTGGGCTGGCCCAGCCGCGATCTGGACGAGCTGCTGGCCCGGTTCGACCCGCAGCGGCTGCCCCGCGAGCCGTGGATCTTCCGGCCGGAGCGCTGAGCGGTCAGGTCAGCTCTCGGACGCCCCAGGGCGAGCCGTAGGCGGTGAGCAGGTCCAGGAACGGCACCGCGTCGAAGGCCTCCGGCCCGAGCACCCCGCTGCCCCGCCAGACCCCGGTGGCCAGCAGTTCCAGCGCCACCACCGGGTTGATCGCGGTCTGCCACACCACGCACTGGTGGCCGTACTCGGCCATCGACCACTCGTTGTCGACGACGTGGTAGAGGTACGTCGATCGCGGGTTGCCGTCCTTGCCGGTGCCGGTCACCCACACCCCGGCGCAGGTCTTGCCACGCATCTTCGGCCCCAGCGTGGCCGGATCCGGCAGGCAGGCGGCGACCACGTCGCGCGGGCTGACCTCCACAGCGCCCACCCGCACCTTGTCGGTGCGGTCCAGGCCGAGCTTGTGCAGCGTCTTGAGCACGTCGATGAACTCCGCACCCAGGCCGTACTTGAACGTCGCGCGCTTGCACTCGACCCAGCGCGGCATCAGCAGCACTTCCTCGTGCTCGACGTTGACGCACTCGACCGGGCCGATGCCCTCCGGAAAGTCGAACACCTCCGGCTCGCTGAACGGCTCGGTGGTGTACCAGCCGCGGTCGGCCTCCCAGATCACCGGCGGGTTGAGGCACTCCTCGATGGTGGTCCAGATCGAGAACGACGGGGCGAACTCGTAGCCCTCGACGGTGAGGTTCGACCCGTCGCGGGTGCCCAGCTCGTCGATCTCGGCGAACAGGTGGTCGGCCGCGTAGCGGGCGAACACGTCCGACAGGCCCGGCTCCACCCCCATGCCGACCAGCGCCAACCGCCCCGCCTGCCGCCAGCGCTCCTCGAGCGCGAACTGCTCGTCGCCGAGCTTCACGCCAGTGAGCTCGTAGGGGCGTTGCGGGTGCGGCCGGGACAGGCTCATCGCCATGTCCAGGTAGTCCGCCCCGCCGTCCAGCGCGCCGGTGAAGATCGGCATGACGAAGCGCGGGTCGACGGCGTTCAGGACGTGGGTGCTGCGGTGCCGGCGCACCGCCTCGGCGACCGCCCCGGCCGAGGAGGCATCCAGCCGGGCCGCGACGAACCGGTCGTCGCCGGCCGCGGCGGCGGCCCGCCGGGCCCGGTCCTCGTCGTAGTCGCACACCACGACCTGTTCGAAGAAGTCCCGCCGCGCGGCGATGGCGCAGAACGCCGCACCCACGCCGCCGGCGCCCACCAGAAGAATCCGCATACCCGAAAAATATGCGATATCGACACCAGCTGCGACCGATAACGACGAAAACCGCACCCGATGGTCAGGAACGCGACGGATTCAGTCGAGGTGCTCGAGGAGGTGCTCGATCGCGCGGGCGGCGTCGGCGGCCACCGGCTGCTCGGCCTCGGCGGCCATGATCACGCCGTCGGCCACCCCGGCCGCGGCCGCGGTCTCCTCGACGGTGAGGTTCGCCCGCCGCCGCGCGGCGTAGAGCCGCTGCCCGAGCGTCGCGCCCGGCGCGCCGGCGGCCCGCATGGTCAGCTCGTCGATCGTGCGCCGGACCGTGCCGAGCGCCTTGATCAGCGGCGGCGACACCCGGTTGATCCGGGCGGCCCGGGAGGCCACCGCCTCGAGCCGGCGCAGATCGGCCAGCACGGCGGCGACCCGGCGCCCGAAGTCGGGGGCGGCGGTGTCCGGCAGTGCGGCGACCGCCGTTTCGATGCCGTGCACCGCGGCGAGCACCGCCTGAGCGACCAGCGGGACCTCGTCGGCGTCCACCCCGGCGGCCCCGCCGGGCGCCGGCGCGCCGGCCGGGGCCGGCTGCCCCTCCTCCCGCAGCCGGGCGATGGTGCCGGGCGGCCAGCGCAGCACCTCCTCGAGCCGGGCCCGGGTGCGTTCCCGCGGCCAGCTGCGCCCCTTCTCGAAGGCGATGAGGGCGCCGGCGTTGATGATCCCCTCCGCCGCCAGCCGGCGCTGGCTGATGTTGAGCTCGCGCCGTCGGGCCGCCGCGGCCATCCCGGCGCGCAGGATGCCCGGATCAACGGCGGTGGCCACCTGTTCGGTGGACTCGACGTCGGTCATTACGGCTACATCCTCGCTAGAAGCAGTGCGCGCTCACTGACTCAGGGCAATAGTAGTCCTGCTACTGCTCGCGCTACGGCTCGAATCCGACGAACTCCGTAGGCGAAATCGGCGTACCGCTTCGGATTCCCCCGACTGTTCTGTAGCAACAAGACGGCATACGAGATCACTGTGTGACTGGAGTTCAGACGTGTGCTCTTCCGA